>Ga0136588_1000010_pt1 | contig 94013 bp, 101 predicted proteins | sample AntRauMFilla1564_FD_104782 | JGI IMG/M metagenome (GOLD analysis project Ga0136588, IMG submission 104782) | Saline lake microbial communities from Rauer Islands, Antarctica - Metagenome Filla 1 #564 | ecosystem: Environmental > Aquatic > Non-marine Saline and Alkaline > Saline | place... | reverse complement strand
GAGATGGTAGGCAGATAAATGTAGATGATTCAGAAGAGCAACTCTATGTTGGTCAAACTATCATCTTTAGAAGTGATTCTGTTAATTCTTTCAGTAGAAAAATTATAAGTGTTGAGAAAATCAGTGACGCCAACTATTTGGTTTCAGTAGATGGTTTGGCTAATCTGGATAATTTAACAACAGTCGATGGAGCTAGTATTCAGGGGTACTTGCCTGGCACTGTGAATAGTCAAAACCAAATATACATACCAAGTGAGTTAAGTTCACAACCAGATGATGGTATCAAAGTACCTAGTCATTTAGATGAAGACGCTCTAACTAGGATATCTAAAATTGACTGGTTAATCGATGATGGTGGTGATTTAGCTATTAATCAGTTGGGTGAATTTAGATTAGCCAATGGACTTAATAATCTAGTACAAGCTTTAAAGTTAAAGGTTAAAACTAAGAAAAATACATTATTGAGACATCTTGATTACGGTATTGGCATAGAACATGGTATATCAATTGCAGACATAGAAGCTGGTGATTTAATTAATGAAATGAATAAGATGATCCAAGATGACGCTAGGTTTAGTGGAATTGAAAGGATCGATATAAGAATACTTGGATCTACACTAACAATCGATATGGCTGTAAATATAGCAAATGGATCTGGAGTAGTTCCAATATCATTTAATGTATAAAATGTGGTATATAAAAGGTATAAGGATATAATATGAGTGGTACACCAACACCTAAGAGTTACGAACAAATATTGGGAGACATGATCTCAACTTACACCTCTAAGGTGGGAGTGAACGATTTAAACACTGGATCTGTTCAGTTGTCTTTTTTTGAGTCCGTTGCTCAGGCAATATACAGAGCTTCTGGAGATAACTTTTCTATTTTAAGAGAGTTTGATGTAGACAGAGCTGGTACAGAAAAACTTAAAAGAATTGCAGCTGACGAAAATATAGTAGTTCAGGGTGATAAGGTAGCTACAGGTACGGTAACTATTACCGACACCTCTTTTGAAAAAATCGTAACTAAAGTCTATGCAGGTGCTAACCCACCAAACATTGGATCTACGATAATTAGAGTATCTGACGCCTCACTTTTTGAGCCTACGGGTAGTGTTTATATTGGTAGGGGAACACCTAACGTTGAAGGTCCTCTAGATTACAGTTCAATTGTTCAGGTTGGTGGTTTCTATGAAATTACACTTGTCAACCCTACTACAAAGTTCCACAATATATCTGAATCAGTTATCTTTGCTCAAGGTGGGGTGAGAACTATATCTTCTGGTGAAGTTGTACAGTCACCATCTTCTGGTACTTCTCCAGATATTAACTTTACACTAACACAACAGGCAATCATCCTTGATGGTGAGGTTTCTATTTCCGGTGTAGCAGTTGCTGCTCAAGAGCCTGGTGCTGATGGAAATGTTCCGGCAAATTCAATTAAAAGATTTTCTTCAGCTCCATTTACAGGTGCTGTTGTCACAAACGTAGTAGGGTTTACTACTGGTAAAAATGCAGACACAGATGAGGAAATTAGAAACAATATCAAAAGAGCTAGGATCTCAAGAGGTTTAGGTACTTCTATCGCTGTTAGAAATTCAGTTTTAGGTGCTCAGGCTCAGGATGAAAACGCTACAGTTACATCTAACGAGATTTTCTCTGATGGTGAAACTACTACTTTATTTATTGACAACGGTAATGGGTATGAGCAATCAACTCAAGGTGTAGGTCTTGAATTTATTGTTGACTCTGCACTGGGTGGGGAAAGATTTTTTCAACTAGCTACTGGTGGTATACAAACATCTGTAGCAAAAGCGTTTCTTTCATCAGTCAACACATCTCCATATGCTATTGCAGGTAACGATAGACTATCACTACTTGTTGGTGGTAACTTGAGTGAGCATGCATTTCAATCTACAGACTTTAGATCTCCAAATAACGCCACAGCTTTTGAAGTTGTAGCGTCTATTAATGCAAACTCAAACATATCTTTTTCAGCTAGAACAATAGAAGACGGAACTAGAGTTACTGTTTTTGCTAGAACAGAGGAAGACGAGTTTATTCAAAAAACTCTACCTACAGTGGGTAGAGATGCTGGTGTTGCAATTGGTCTGCCAGAAGGTGAAGCTCAAACTCTTAAATTATTTAAAAACAAAAAACCTATTAGTAAAAACGGTAGAGTTGCAAGTGTAACTTCTGAGCAACAAATCAACTGGTCAAACGCAGTAGCTACAGGTGATACTTTAGTCATCTCTGCAGATAAGACATCCAGTATTACATATACTTTTGTTGATGCTGATTTTTTATCTGAGGGAACTCACCCTACGGTAAATAGAAATAACTCACTTCAATCTTGGGTTAATGTTATCAACACGAAAGTAACAGGTATCACCGCTTCCATTAATGGAAATAGGTTAGTACTTACATCAAACTTAGGAGCTACTTCTAGAGCCTCAGTTATTGTAGATCCTTCTTCTGGGTTGGTATCTAAAGGTGTGTTTACTGCATCTCAAGGTCTTACGGCTGAAGGTAGAGAGGCTGACTTTACACTTTCTAGAAACACAGCTCAATTTAAACTTAAAAAACCACTAGAAAAAGGTGACAGCCTTACATCTGGTACTGAATTTACCAAGGGTAGTGTTGAATCACTACCAATATTAAGTGGTATTGTTACCCTTCCTTCAGACGGTTATATTTGGGTATTAATCGATAATCAAGATGCTACTACAGTTAATACTGGAGTTACAGCTGACACATCTTTAACTGTAAGTAAACCAGCAACTAATGTTGTAAGGTACACCTCGAACAATCCAACAGCATTTTCAAATGTAGAAGTTGGAGATTGGCTTATTCTATGGTCTGAAGAACTTAGTGTAGGAAACAGACTTGAAGGAAGAGTTTCAGGAACTAGTGGTGAATATGTTGAGTTAACAGTTACTCCAACTGAATTTACTGCCTCAACTGCTCAAGGTCCAATTGTTTGGCAAGAAGGTATATCGATTGTAAGAACGCAATTTCCAGTTCAAAAAGTTAAAATAGATTCTGGAACGTATAATATCAACACTGTAGCTACAATCTTGAGAGATTCAATAATTGGTGCATCTACAAGTGTTGAAGACGATCAAATTTTATCTATCACAACAGAAACGGAAGACCAAACTGGTGAGATTTTTATTGTGACATTTAACGATTCAGCCAAGGGATTGAGCTTATCTGAAAACCAAAGAAACTCATCTGAGAATTCTTTATTTGCTTTTTACGAAAACGAAAGTGAAGATGATATTTTTCCTCTTTTTGTGAATGGTTTAATAACTAGCGATAGACCAGCAGATCCACCAAATTCTTTAATAGGTGACTTTGATAGTTCAATTGATTTAAGTGCATCTGGAATTGATCCAAACGCTAACATATGTATGCTTCATCCTTTTAGTACTGTTCAGGATAACGCTTCAGACAACGAGTGTGTCCAAATTGACTCTATAACGGGTCTGTCGGTAAACGTAAACGAAAGTCAATTAGTTAGAAGGGTTAGAGCTAACGATAGGTTTTATGTTGCAGATACTTACCAATTAAGTGCCGAAGATGTAATGACACTTATATTAGATGGAGACGCTTCAAACAAAACATTTCCAATATCTCTATTTAGAAGAGCTATCGCCAACAACACAGCTGGTATTGATACAAATAACTGGAGAGCTTTTGATACAGATTCGGGATCTACAGCAGAATTTCAAGATTTCTTTGGTGTAGACTTTAATTTTAAAAACTACAGAGCCTTAATGAAAGCTAAAAATGTTATTGATCCCATCAAAACAATGGTAGCTCAAGACTCGTTATTATTTAGAAGTGTTGAGTGGGGAAAGGCTGGTGAAAGATTAAATGTTGGATATACTTACCCAACCTCAGCTAACCAAGAAATTGTACACACAGTCTCAGTTGATACAGAGGTTTTGGTTAGAATCAGTTTGAAATCTGGGAATGCTATTGCTAACACAATTGATGGAACTACTGAGTGGGATGTAACGATAACAAGTTTTGCTGGTTTTGATGAAGTTACCTATACACATAGTGGTACTGGAACTAACCCTACAATTGCAGCTGCACTGTCTTCTGGTGGTTACGTTACTATTAACGGTAATGGTGAGTTTTCTATAGAAAATCAAGGTACATTTAGAGTATCTTCTGCAACTGCTACATCTTTTACTGTAATTAGAGAAACTGGATCTGCTCTGGCTGAAAACGACATCGCTACTTTAACTAACACAACAGTTGTATTGTTTGAAAATAACGACACAACCGCAGATGAAATTAACACATATGTAGCAGATAATGTATCAGACTTTATTACTTCTGAAATAATTAACGATGCTGGTTTAGCAGGTTCTGGAGTTATTTCTAGATCAACAGAAGAAGATTCTAACTTTACATACAAAGGAGTTAGGCTACTTGACGGTATGAATTGGGTTGAGGTCTCTGACCTAGACTCTACTGCTCCAAACTATCAGTTTAGATTTAAAAAAGCACTGGACTTACCTTCGTTTTCAACAGGTACAGCTAATGCTTATGCATTTAATGCAGGTGAGGAAGTTAGGTTAATTCCTACCACAGCTAGACAGGTTGTGGATTTCATGAATACACTTGCAGTTACAGGTTTTACAACTCTTGGTGATATTACAACGTCATCTAGAGAGAGAAGGGTTCAATTCAAAACAGAAGTTTTAGGTTCAAATGGAGCTGTACAGATTGCTGGTGGGAATGCTAACTCTGCTGCTGCTCAAGTATTACAGGCTGCATCTAGAATTGCTGGGTCTGATCTTATAAAGGCTACAATACCCAGATCTGCTTCTGGCGGTTTTCATGTTGACCAGTGGGTTAAGTTAACAGCTTCCGAAGAACAAAAGAAAAATACTGGTATGAGCTTTATCACTACCGTTTCTATGGTAGGTAACTCTCCACTAGCTGGACAGTCTACTATTACATTAGGAAACATAGAAGATCAAGACAATTACTTTGGAGAGTCTAGAAATTTCTTTAGAGATAGCGGTAGAACCTTTCATGTTGAAAAACACGGATCTCTAGTTTGTATTTCTTGGGATGGAAATGGGGATGATCCAATATTTAACAAGTCAGTTGAAATAAACGATGACGCTTCTGTAGTAAGTGTTGAGAGAAATTTAACTACTGGATTTACAGAGTACACGGTTGAGTCTGGAAATGTTAACTTTATAGAGTCTCAAAAAGGCGATTTACTAACAGTATCTGGGTTTACTAACGAAACTAACAATGGATCTTTTGATGTAGTTGCTGTTTCGGAAGACGGAAGTAAAATTGTTGTAGACAATACGCTATCGATAGGTGAGGCTTCGGTATCACTTCCTCTAGCTAGTTTTAGTGTTTCTGCTGAAATCAGTGAGGGTGACTCGTTAGTTGTATCTGATGGCTTTGAAGATCTAAACAAAGGTACATATAGAATAATTAGAAGATATAACAACAGTGTTTATATAGACAACCCAAATGCAGTTGAAGAAATTGTAACTATCTCTGCTAACAATAGGTCTTTAGGTTTTGATGGAACTACTGAGTTTGATGTGGTTGCTACAAGTGGCTTGATGAGAGTTGAGCACAATGGTACTGGAACTATCCCTACTATGTCTGAGGCTAAATACGGAGACACATTAACCTTAGGATCTGATTTTGATGTTGATAATCAAGGTAGCTTTATGGTTGTAGAGTCTGGTATAGATTATGTAGTATGCGCCAATTCAAAAGCAGTAGGTGAAACTGGTATTTTAATTACAGATGTACTTGAATCACACAAACCATCTCTTGTATTTTCTGAATACGAAACAACAATTGTTGGGGATAGATTTGTAGTTTCAGGTAACGTTTTTGGTGGGGATAATGTTGGTTCTTACAACGTACTGGAAGTTTTAAATAAAAACTCAATAGTAGTTCAAGGTGTATTGGTAGATAAAACCACTGTTCAACTTGAAGAAAGATTTACTCAAGTATATGTTGAAGAATTCTTACCATACACAGCTTATAAGAAAATTTACAACAAGTCTGTAGATCCAAATAACGCTGATAGATCTTGTATTGTTTTTGATACGGATTCTCAATTTTTAAAGATTAATAGAGATGCTGGAGAAGTTAATTTTTCTGCAGTGGGTAAGTTGGGATTCAATACAGCTATTAGAAAAGGTTTTGACTCTTACAGGTACGAAACAGGTTTAATTGCTGAATCAAATAGAATTGTGTATGGAGACCCTAGAGATAACGTCACATACCCAGGCGTTGCAGCAGCAGGTGCAGAAATATTTATCGAACCACCTTTGATTAGAAGAATTGAAGTTGGTGTTGGTGTTAGAGTAAACACTGGTATACCTTTTAGTAGAGTAACAGAGCAAGCTAGAAACAATATAGCTGCATTAGTAAACTCAAACTCAATTGGTCAGTCAATAGCTATTTCTGATATAGTTGCAGTTGTCAACAGCATACCAGGTGTTTCTGCAGTATCAGTCACATCACCTACATACGACATTAACAACGATGTTATTGTAGTTAACCCTTCTGAAAAAGCTCTTATATTAGATATTGTTAATGATATCACTATAAGTAAGGTTGGTTAATGAGCGACATAGATAAGGAAAAGAAAAGGTTAAGACAATATCTCAATCCTACACTTAGAGGTAAAAATGTTGATAAGGTCTTAGAGTCTCTGGCTTCTGGACCACTACATTTAATTAACAACGTTGAAGCTGTAAGTGATCAGTTATACATTGTATCCGCTGTTGGTCAGTATCTAGACGCCCTGTTAGCTGGTAGAGACGTGACGAGACCAGAAAATGTAGGTCTATCTGATGAGGTCTTTAGAGATCTTGGTATTGAAGTTTCCACTCGTAAGCAAGTTAGAGATCTTGTACATGAAATTTTAAGAATTATGTTTGGTGAAAACTTCGTAAGAGCTACCATTAGGTCTTCTGAGTTGGAAACTTACAGTCTAGAAGACGGTGACACATTACTTATAAGTTTTGATGACCAATCCCCTGTAGAAGTGACATTTACACCAAATCAATTTACAGATATTAACAATGCTACTGCTGTAGAAGTTGCCGATGCTATCACAAGAGGTATAAGAAGACTTGGTAGAAAAGGTGTCGGCATTGCACAAGACGATGGTATTGGTGGCTATGTTGTACTTAGATCTGAAACAAACGGTCCAAGCTCATCTGTAAGAGTACTAGGTGGTAAGGCACAAAACAAACTAAAATTTTCTCAAATTAAACCTACTTCAGGCGTTGCATCTACACAGTGGACTTTGACACAAGAGGCTGGTGGAATTATTAGAGCTACTTGGTCTGGTGGTGCAAACCCTTCAATTGGTAAAGTTAGTGCCGGAGACTATGTAAATATATTTGGTACAGCTTTTGACATCGTTAATAGAGGAACTTTTAATGTTTCTAAAGTTCAAGGTGGAATAGTTAACGAATCTTTTGTTGAGTGGGAAAACCCAAACGGTATTCCTGAAATAACTACGCAGGGTGATACTGAAGCTATATTATTTTTCAACCCTAAAAGGTTCACAATTGGATCTCAAATTAACTGGGCTGGAGCTTATCAAACTGAAAACAGACTTCTAGAAGTATTTATGCCAGCTACTGCAAAGGTAGTTAGAAGAGATAGAGCTGGAGCTGCACATTTACAAGAAACAAATCCCTCTATTAATGAGGATTTCGGACCGTACATATATGACACTACAAAACCGTACATTATTGGTGGAGAAGAGTGTAACACTACAGAAATTGTAAACTCAAGTACAGAAAGAATTGTACAAGTAGACGATGCTACAGATATCCCAGATACTGAAGGAAATTTGGTTTTTGGATTTGGTACTTCAAAAGAAGAAGGTCCAGTTCCGTATATCGCTAGACCATCTACGGGGCAATTATTTATCAATCCATCGTATACCTTTAAAAACGTACATCCAGCAGGTACTAATATATCTCTGGTTGCTCAAAACTTCGCTTACGATGTAGCTAGAGATGGAACAGACTTCCCCTTCTACATTACAGATATTTCATCTGGTAGAATATATGCGGAAGATCTAATTAATCTAATATCAGCTACTGGTATTAACGTTGTAATAACAATTCTATACCCTGATGACATAGGGCTATCTAAATTCGGTACTGAATTTTCTGATCGCTTTTATGTTTGGGGTGGCGATCCAGTTTAAGGAAAATAATGGCACAGTCAGTAGTATTAACAGGAGCTAATTGTAGACTATTTTTGGGTGGTGTGTTATATCCAGAAGTTCAACAAATAGCGTATACATTAGATTACGGTGAGAGTGAAATTTACGGAATTGACTCAATTTACCCTCAAGAAATTACTACAACTAGAATGTCGGTACAGGGAACTATATCTGGCGTGAGGGTTAAGCTTTCAGGTGGTTTGCAGGGTAAGGACATTACTACAAAAATAAACCAAAGACTAATTGCACCTTATATTTCTTTAGAAATTAGAGAAAGACAGTCTGATACTAAAATAATATTTATCCAACAGATTAAGGTTGTTAGTGAATCAGTACAAATATCAGCCAAAGGTGTTGTTCAGTTAAGCTTTACATTTAAGGGTATTATTCCACTTAACCCACTAGATATGAGTTAAATTAAAACTACACATTTTTCAGAGTCTTTAGTTTCCCTACAAGGTCTAGATACTATACCGTAGTACTGACCATCCCTAATAAGCCTTTCACTTACCAGTGCGATATCGATAGCCCAAAACTTGATGTGATTACCTATATTGGGTGCTAATTCACTGTGAGTAGCCATTACAACTTCTGTGTCGTCATCAAACGCTTCTAAATATTTACGCAACTGTTTAACTTTCATTTATATCTCCTAAATCAGCTCCACAATTTTTACAACACCAAAATTTTAGACTTGAGGAGATAATATTTTTATATTTGTTTGGACTGTCACAACAATCCTTAGGTGTGTTAGTAGTTTCCGAAACCGAACCCATTTCACTTGATAACCACCCACTCTTTCCAGATTGGTATCCAGTATAGGTGTTGTGATTGTGAACGTGACCGACAGAGACATGGGTATGGTTATTGTGGGTGTTTTTATTTTGTTTTTCCAAATAGTCTTTAAATAAAGAAGCTTTATCGAGCCAGTAGGTTTGTCCAAATTGACTAGTTGATAAATTAAAAGCTAGTAAAATTGCATCTTTATCTTGACCATATTTTTTATAGAAATTGTCAAAAACAGTCCTATCTTTTAGAGTAGTATGGCGGTAAAAAGCAACTTCACTTTCAAAATCTTTAATTAAGGCTCTGTCTTTTAAGAATATTTCAAGTGAGCTAAGTTGTGAACTTGTTGTTTGCGTTTTTGTACTAACATTATCCCATCCCATAGCTACTGCAGCGTAATAGCGACTCATGTCTTCTCCAATATCGTGAATTTTTTTGCCATAGTCTACACCTATGTGGAAATCTCCAACAACGTAGTCTTCTGGTTTGTTTTGGTTAACCTTGAAAGCTTTATCACCCATACGCCTAAGTACTTCAAGTGCCTCATCTTTACAGTCTACATCTAACATTTTATATAAAAATTTAATATCTGAATCCATAAAAACTCCCTTTTCCTTAATATACCACAACTTTACAGTTAAAACAACTACTAAATAACAATCTTTAAACTATATTAACAATAACAATCTATATGTTATAGCCCCTAATTACCTCAATAAATTCAATAACATAGAACAGGAATATATATGGCAGTAAAACGCTCACAAAATTTCATTAATCAACAAAGAGTTGATGTACCTCATTTGAGATCAATTGAATCAGCAGTTAGAAACGATTTTGATGAACTATTTGTATCTATGATACTAGGAGAGTCAGAATCATACGTTATTCGTGGATTTGAAATCGAAATGGCTGGCTCTATTGGTGCTTCAGCTAACAGCCTTCAAATGGTTGTTGACAACTCCTCAGTACTACATGGTAAATCAGCTGAGGCAGGTACTTTCTTCAATGTATCTTCTGGAACGACAAATCAAGTACTTAGCTCTACCACAAACGAAAGAGTTGATGGTGCTTTTACTCCATCGGCTCTAAACTATATCTCTTTAGAATTTACTCGTGAAGTAGACGATTCAACTACAGATCAATTATACCTTTGGAATCCAACTACTAAAAATGAAATCACAAAAACACTACCTCTAGCTCAGACATTAGATTATAAAATCGTCATATCTTCAGCTATCTTCAGTCCTAACGTACTTCCGTTAGCTATTGTTGAAACAGATAGTTCTAATAACGTACTAAATGTACAAGACAGAAGACCTATGTTGTTTGCTACAGCTTCTTCTGGCGCAACAACTCCAAATCCATTTAACGAATTTGATTGGGTTGAAGGTCGTTCACCTAATTTTTGGTCATCTTCAAGTTCATCAGTTTCTCCTTTTACTGGTGGTGATAAGCAAATCAAAACCTTTAAGGATAACGATTTAGCTTTAAAAACTGAATTAAAACTTATCAAAGGTACTCAGTACTGGTCTTCACCTAACATTGGTGGGTCACTTGCTGGTTTGAGATATGACTTATCAAATACTATCTTAACTGGTCGTGGAGCTATCTCTCATGACGCTGGTAATGCTGGTTTAATGAATTGGGATGAGGATATTTTCCTTACAGTTCTTTCTACTAGATTGAAATATAAATTAGAAGCAAACGCTGCTACAACTGATATCGATTTAGATGACAAGCAAGTGGCTTATATTAAAATTGTTAGAAACGCTAACATTGCACCTCAACTTATTTTCACAAACGGAGCAACTACAGTTTCTTCGGTTGGTTCTATCGGTTGGACTGCTGATCTAGAGGCTGGAGATTTTGTTAAAGTAGGATCTGAAGAAGATACTGCTTATTACCAAATCGCAACTATAGATTCAGTTTCTCAAGTCACACTAACAGAAAACTACGGTGGGACTTCTACAGGTTCTCTAGGTACTGATTCTAAGTACGCATGGGGAAATTATAGAACTGATGGAACTCCATCTACTGACAGACACATTAAGGTAGCAAATATTGAAGATATGCCTTTTGACGCTGATACTTTTTGGTTATTTTTCAGAGATGATAACGCTGGTATTTCTAGGATATATGTAAGATTTTTAAATGCTGAACTTAAGCAAGGTGAAACAATTACTGTTGCTGATCAAGTTCCGGCTGCTGTACTTGCTTATATGGGATCTGCTTCGGATGTTGACTCTGACCCTAACTATGCCGACATCGCACTTAGTGCAAAACTTGGTACTGAAAATTACAATTCAACTCAAGGTGAAAACTTAACCATTAGAGCTTCTAAACTAACATCTATGATGGCAGATAAGGCTCAAGATAAAACTATTAATTTATTTTCCGATCACACAACTGTTACGAATACAACTAACGGTACAGCTCAAGAAATAACATTTAGTGGTGGATCTGGAACTGCAACGGTAGCGATACCTAGCAGTGACAATAACAACACAATCGGACTATCAGGTACTCTAAGTATTCTATCTGGACAAGTTGCTTATTACCAAATAAATAGAAATGCAGCTAACGCTATACCTAACATAGGGTCTTTAGTAGTTGCAGATATCGATGAAGTTCCTTTAGATGAAAATACTTATATTTTTGCATACAGGCTGACAGACACTACAGTACATCTTTGGGATGGTAGTAAGGTTGCAGTCGGTGATTCAATTGATTTAGCAACTCTTAGAGGGTATGTTCAGCAAAATAAAACTGCTAAGTTAGTTAGAGGTGGAACTTGGTCTTGGGATCTTTTAACAAATACTTTATCTAACACATCTTCCGCTTTTATTCAGATAGCTGGTTTGGTTGAAAATGTAAATGAAATATCAGCACAAAATATAGTTATACCTTCTAATGGTCAGTGTGCTTATGTATCGATCAAAAGAACTGCAGGTGCATCGACATTAACTGTAAATGTTGCCGACATAGCTTCAGTTCCCCAAAACGATAGTAACTTCATAATCGCAAGAAGAATTAACGATGACGTTATTGTTGGAACTTCTTCTTTTGCACTTAAAAATGAAGAGTACTTAGAACTTGACGGTGCTTTGGCTGAAATAAACAGATATAATAGTCAACTAAATGTTTTAGCTCACAATCCTGTTAACTCTAGAGTTAGAATTTCTGGCTCTGAAATTCTAAAACTAAACGGATCTAAACTAAGTCTTGAGCAAAATAACTTACTATTAGGATTTGCTGGTGCAGAAATTGATTTTGAAACTGGTGAGGTATTTGAAGCAGATGGTTTGACACCTTTCTTAGGTGGAGCTAACGACTTTGTACCTAATCCAGTTGCTGCAAATAACTTTTTTTGGTACTCTATAAATTTAGTTCCAAACACTGTTGGACCGTTAAATGAAATATCAGCTAGATTAATTATAACACCTTCAATTGCAAGTAGTGCTGTTTTAGCAACTGCTCCAAAAGCTAGTTTTAACGCAAAAGGTTTAAAGTTAGCAAACGTATATGTTCAAGAAGATGGTGCTGGTGGGATTCTACCAATAGAATATCAAAACATAATTCAACTTCAAGCCGGATCTGGATCTGGTGGTGGTGCTGCCTCTACAAGAGATGTGACACAGGTTGCACACGGATTTAGCCTTAGTCAACAAATATATGGTGATGAAACAGCTGGTTATAACTTGGCTGACGCTACAGATGCAACAAAACTTACACTATATACAGTTGTTGCCGTTACAGATGCTGATAACTTTACAGTACAGAGATCTAATGTCGCTGAAATAACAGGACATGGATACATAGTTGGAGAGTATTACTTTTTAGACCCTGCAGTTTTAGGTGGTGTCTCTACAGTTGATCCATTATCTACTGGAGTTTTTGGTGAGTGGTCTGTACCAGCTTTCTTTGTTTTAAACGATGACTTAATTGAAATTATAAATGACGTAAGACCTACAGCTGTCTCAACAATACCTTTATTAGTTGCTGCTCCAGTTGGACAAGTTTCAATTTGGATGGATGATTCAATTCCTTCAGATCACTTAAGGTTGGAAGGTCAAACTGTATCTAGATTAGCCTATCCTCAACTATTCGGTGTATGGGGATTAAAGTATACCTTTGGTGTAGACGATGGTGTTACCTTTGACCTACCAGACTTTAGGGGATTAGTGCCTAGAGGTAGAGATAACGGTGCTGGGATCGATCCCGATGCAGCCTCTAGAACAGACAGAGGAGACGGAACTACAGGAGATGAGGTCGGTACTAAACAAGGCGACGCAACTAATGTTAATGGTTTAAATGTTTCATCAACTTCAGTAGCAGATACCCACAAACATAGAGAAGGTTGGTGGATGGAGAACTTTGGTAATAACCGAAGAAATGGTTTAGGGGCAACAGGTACAAATCGAAATATAAATGCTGGAATAAGTGGATTTACTACAGGGTACTCTGGTGAGACTGATGAAGATACTCACAACCATATAATTAACTCTTCAATAACTAGTTCAGATAATGAAACAAGAATGAAAAACATTTCATCTTACTTTATTGTACGAGCTAGTAATCCCGCAGCAACAATAAATGATTTCACACTTTCAATTAGCTCTACCACTGGTGCTGCTGATGCAGGTAAGGTTGTCATTACAGGTGTTGATGGTAAATTAGATGATAGCTTCTTTCCAGATGGTGGAACAGTTGGTTTCATTGGAGATATAAAACACTCTACTTTAACACCAGCTCAAATGCTTGCTACAAATGGAACTGATTGGGTTCTTGCTGATGGTGGTAGTGTAGTTGGAAGTTTATACGAAACAATTACAGGTGAAACTGTTGTACCTGATTTACGAGGTGTTTTTCTTAGAGGTAAAAATAACGGAAGATCAGATGGAAACGAAAACCCTGCTGGTGAACAAGACATTGGTGAGTTTGAAAACGACACAACTAGAACGCCTCGAAATACTGCCTTTACTACAGGTTCTGGTGGTGCACACTCACATACAAACAACAGAATCTCTGATAATGCTGGTGGATCAGTTGGCATTGCAGCCAATGGTGGTGGTAGTGGTCGTTCCGGAGCAGGTCAAGCATATACAATCGTTTCCACCAGCAGTAGTCACAGTCACTCTATTACGGGTGGTGGTGATGATGAGACAAGAGTAAGAAACGTAACTGTTAACATTTACATAAAAATAAACTAATGGCTAAAGGAATTGGAACAGGTAATATTACCTCAGACATCAAAGAAGCAATTGAAGCTCTAAATTTAGTAGATATCGATACGGAAGTTGGCGATAACGATGAATTTTTAGTTATTGATATATCTACTGGTGAACTGAAAAAAATATTAAGCTCCAATATAGTTGGAAGTGGTGGAGGTTCTATTGATGCCAACCCAGTCGGTATGCCAGCATTATGGTTTACAGATACTGCACCTACTGACCATGTATTGTTAGAAAATCAGGACCTATCTAGAGTAGCTTACCCAGAATTATTTGCCTTATGGGGGACTAGTTTTGGAAACGGTGATGGAACTACTACCTTTGGCACACCTAAAGTAGAAGATAGATTCATTAGGATATTAGGTTCTGGGGGCGGTGTAGATGCTGCAAGCCGTACAGACAGAGGTGACGGAACTACAGGAGATGAAGTCGGTACTTTACAAGAAGATGCAATATTAGATCACGGACACAACTTTCAAGTTGGCTCGACAGCTTCAGGCTTTCCACACTTAAACAGTCAGAACCAGATAGCTCTTGCAGACAATGCAGGTGGAAGAAACCTAAAAAGTTCATCTGCAGGTTCACAAGATATTATAAGTAGCCCTCAAACACTTGCTGGTGCAAGTGTTAATAAGTCAACAGAAACAAGACCTAAAAATATTTACGCTAGAATGATTGTTCGTTATCAAAAAGCTTCTGTAAATAATATTGTAGTAACTAAAAAAGTAACAGTATCCGCAGGGGCTAGTGATGAGGGTGGAGTAGCTACTCTAGGTAGTGATGGGAAACTAGATAGCTCAATGTTACCTGATAGTGGTGGTTCTGGATCAAGTGTATTTTCTTTTTGCCAGGTTAGAAACACAGATGAAACAACATTAATAAACACTTCATCACCTTCAAATATTCCTTTTGGAGGAACAACCGACAAAGCTGACGCTGACTATACTTTGGCTTCTGATAATATAATTTGTAATTTTGATGGAGTGATAAACGTGCAAGCTCATATATCACAATTTGGAACGGTCGTAAGGTCAAATGTTGGTATAGTTATAACTAAAAATAATACGATTGTTTCTGGTGTTGGCATGTCTGGTTATATTCGTGCAGGTACTGGTCACGATGAATCATCTTCACATATTAGTGCTACACTTGACGTTTCAGACGGTGATATAATTAGGGTTACAGGTCAACGAAAAGGGGCTGGCGGGACTGTCGTACAAATAGCAGGACAAAGCCAAATCACAATTGAGAGAAGATCATAAGAGGTTTATATGAGCTTAATAATTGAAGATGGAACAGGAAAAGTAAATTCATAGTAACGAGGTTAAAGTAATGGCTAAAGGATTAGGAACAGGAAATATTTCTTCTGATATAAAAGAGGCTATAGAGAATTTAACATTAGTAGATATAAGTACTGACGTAGACAATAATGATGAATTTTTAGTTTACGATATATCTACGGGAGAGCTTAAAAAAATATTAAGTGAGAATATAGTTGGTGGTGGAACTATCGATGCAAATCCAGTTGGATTACCTGCATTATGGTTTACAGATACTGCCCCGTCCGATCACGTTATGCTTCAAAACCAAGATTTATCTAGAGTAGCTTATCCTGAGCTTTTTGCTCTTTGGGGAACTACTTTTGGTGTTGGAGATGGTAGCACTACCTTTGGCACACCTAAAGTAGAAGATAGATTTATTAGGATATTAGGTTCTGGGGGCGGTGTAGATGCTGCTAGTCGTACCGATAGAGGTGACGGAACTACTGGTGACAATGTTGGGACTTTACAGGAAGATGCAATCAGGAATATTACAGGTAGTTGGAAAATTAGAGGGTTATCAAATTCTTCTAGTAATATCTACCTTGATAGAGCTGGAGCTTTAAATTATAATTCAAATAATCACCCTGCAACTTCGGGTATTAGTTTTGGAGCTAATTCTGCTAGTAGTGAATTACTCTTTAATGCCAGTGGGTCTGTTCCAACAGCAGCAGACAACAGACCAAAAAACATTTATGCTAGAATGATAGTTAGATACCAAAAGTCTGTTTTAGCAAGTGAAGTACTGGCAGAAACAATCAATTCTACAAATGGTGCTGTTGACGCAAACAAAGTTGTTAGAACAGATGTTAATGGGAGAATTGATGAGAGTTTTTCTACAGTATATAGAAGACAATTAAAACCACTACCCTCAACGATTACAAACACTCCTTCAGGTGCAATACCTGCAATTGGGTTTAACAATTTAGTTATAGGTAAAAGTTATAGAATTAGAGCACAAGTTTTAATTGTCTGGACAGCATTAGCCAGTGGTACAATGACTTTTATAGCGACACATGATGGTGCAGCAAAAGCTCGTGTTGCATTTGGTCATAACCAAAGCACTAATTCAGCAACCAACAACACACACACACACAGATCATTTTGAATTTGATTTTGTCGCTACATCTACAACCGTAGAGTTTCTCCATAACGCAACTATTCCTAACTTTCAAGTACAAGGTAACGGAACATTAAGTCAGACTTGGACTGAGATTGTAGAAATACCAGATATAGTGGAAACTACAGACTATTAAACCGAAACATCACCCTTAATAGCTGGATGGAACTCATACCCTTCCAGCTTTATCATCTCTTTGATTTCTTTCCAAGTCATATCTTGGCACATCCTATCAACAAAAGTCATCAAATTACCTTCATCTAAATGTATAGTTAACTCAGGGAGCTTCTTAGGCTCTCTTTTTAGTACCTCACGAGCTTGATCTAAGTGATTGTTGTAAAGATGTAGATCACCAAAGGTATGTACAAACTCACCCACCTCAAGCCCACATTCGTTCGCTACAAGATGTGTTAAACACGCATATGATGCAATATTAAATGGTACACCTAAAAATAGGTCTGCTGAGCGTTGGTATAGTTGGCACGATAGCTTTCCACCTCTTACATAGAACTGAAAGAACGTATGGCAAGGTGGAAGAGCCATATTCTGAATTTCTGGAGCATTCCATGCTGACACAATTAATCTACGACAATTAGGGTTAGTTTTAATTCGTTCAATTACTTGAGTTAGTTGGTCTAGGGAGTTATATTCTACAGTCAACTTCTCTTTGTTAGTACCATCCTCTCTTAATTCGGTCATCTTTTCGACTTTCCAATCCTTAAGTCCACTTTTCCAATCACGCCAAGACTTACCATAAACAGGTCCGAGGTCTCCATTTGTAAATAGATATCTATACGAATACCCTTCTCTTTTCAGATCTTCAAATTCTATATTTCTTTGTTCATACCCTTCCGACTTCCACCTGTGTAGGGTAGATGTAGGTATATTAAGCTTATCGCTAGATTCCTTTAAGGAAAAGAATACATGTTCGACATTATCCTTTGTAACTTTAAAAGCATTGGTATTTTTGGTATATAGGTTATTTTCTTTAGTGTCTAGCCAAACACACGTTTCTTTAGAGTAAACTTTTGAGTTATAATAGTCCTTGTCTAGCTCAAAACTATTCCAATTATTGTTCTTGTTATCCCAATTAGTTATGGTTTGAACTTCTTCCACAAAAACCCTACAATCGTGCCAATCTTTGTGTACACTTACACCAACAGCACCGTAGTTTTTATAGTTATGATTTGTTTTATCATAACATCTTTTCATTATCTTTACCCAAGCATTCCTTAATTTATCTTCTTTAGAATCTCTTTTTGCATTTAAACCAACAGTAGAAAAGTTTCCAGTATAGTCTTGTCCTTCCACATTGTCTTTATTTTTTACCCAACCTGTTAGTCTATCAGATGGGTAATCACCTACAAATTGACCCCACTCATCCCAGATCTTAACGCCACGCTCTTGTAGAAACTTAACATTAGTCTCACCACGCATTAGCCAGAGTAACTCCACGAGCACACCTTTCCAAAATGTCTTCTTAGTAGTTACAATTGGAAATCCCTTTGATAAATCGAAACGAACTTGTCTACCGAATACAGATTTAGTACCTGTTCCAGTTCTGTCTCCAGAGTCGTATCCATTATCCAGTACATCTTTGATTAAGTTTTGGTATTGGTTCATACATTCCTTTTTGGGTAGGGTTTTATTATAAAATCTATTGCTTTTTTATGTTTCTTTTTTGTGTTGCTATTGCCACGGAATAAAAAGTATCTGTGTTTTGATTTTTGTTTGATAAACTTAGCATCTGGATGGTGTTTGAGTATAACAGCTTTTTTCTGAGTTCCGTATTTGGCACGAATTCCCCTAGCCCCATACAACTTACCATCAATTATAACTCCAAATCTATCTCTACTTTTTGACTTTATGTTAGGATTACTATCTCTCATAGACCCTACATAGTGGAAGTTACAAGCTTGGTATATCGTACCTACTTCTCCAGCTAAGTGGTCTGTTGTAACTGTAACAATTTCGTATTTCTTAGGTAACATCTTGATAGCACTCATAATAAGCTTACTACCTGTATTTTTAGGTGTCCAGTGGAGACAGACTCCACGACTAAGTAGTATCATTTTGCCTGTATATCCGTACTTATCCCAGTGACCTAGATTCTCTGAGTATTCAGGACCGAACACTAAAACTCCACCACAAACATCTCCAAAGAAAATACCAAAATAGTATTTATTTATAGCTGGCATACAGCCCAGCCACTCATACTCTTCAACAATTCTTTTGGCTAGTTTTTTATCTATAGGTTTAACTATAGCATTCTTGAGATCCAAGTCTAGATCCTTCCAATAAGGGTCTTTAGCCTCTTCCTCAGCCTTTTCGACTCGTCTTTTGTACTGATGACATTCGCCTATATCTAGTTTTTCAAGAGATTTTTCGTATCTGGTTTCGGACACTAACAGACACCCTTCATACTTGGCTCACTTTTCTTAATCTCTTCATATAAAGCTTTAGTACGTTCGTATTCGACTTTTGTTATAATATTTAGGTGGTCAACTACTAGAAATTCTTCACCGTTCTCCATTACATGCTTGACAACATGAATAAAGCCACCTTCGACATCATTCAACTCAACCCTTTTGTCTACCAATTCACCGTTGTGCTTAAGTACGTAGGCGTTAGATTCACTCATATCTCCACCAAAGTGTCTAGCGTATTTTTTAAGTTTTTGGATAGATTTAAGTTTAACTTTAAATGTCTTTGTCATCTTTTTCCTTAGTTACGCACCAATCTTGACCACATGGCATGGGACACGTTCCGCAAGTGCTGTTTTCCATTAAACTACACTTCCTCATAAACTCCATCTGTGCAGCATCTAATTTTGCAATGGCTTTTTGTAGATCTACCAGACCTTCGTGCCTTACAACAGATCCAGCCGCTTTTGATAATTCTTTAGCTGACTCTATTAAGTCTTTAATCGTCTTGTGCATCTTTTTTTAAATCCATGTATAGTAGTTGGTCATTTTCTCTGTTAAATACCATAACGATATCGTATTCAGTTTCTAGTATAACACACTCTTCCTGTTCTAGTTCGGTAAAATATATCTCAGCATTTTCAAGTGCCTTTTTCATAGAATCTAAATCACTAATCTCAACAAAATCCTTACTTGTCATCGCCTTCCTTACTGGTTTTTTCAAAATTGTTATTGTATATAGTTTGGGTCAATTCCTTAATAGAATTTACAAAATAATAAGTAACAAAGCTACCGTACAACATCATTCCACCTAGAAAATTATCGTGTAAGGATAAAAAAGCTATCAACGTAATCGAAATAGATATTAAAATGTTAATATATCTTTTAACACTTATTTTGTGTAGTTTATAGTGTTGTTTGACAAAAGAATCTTTCCAATTAGGTTTTTTCTTCATACCTTTCGTTACTTTTTCAATTAAAACATCTTTTCTAGCTATAAGTAAAAAAGTACTTACAGTAATCATAATATATAGGGGAATATGTATCCAAATATACATTGTGCGTAAAGCATCTATGTAGCCTAGATATGGATTATCAGGAACAAAAGAGGTATAAACCATCCCTGCATAGAACAAATAACATAAAAATAAAACTAATTTTCCAAACATAACTCATCCTTTTGTATCATTTCAGTAAAGCCCTCTTTAGTAATTATACCACTCATTATGGCATTTGTTACATTGTGGATACTTACCATGAAAGATAAATCGTCAATTTTTGATTTGTCTAACGTATGTACACCGCCAACCATACCTATATAGCAATTTCTAAGGTTACCGATACTTTTTATTAACTTATCATCTGTTTTCATAAAATCTCCCTGTTAAGTATATTGTATACCATTATCAAACATTGTCAACTAAATTCCCTCTTCTGTCCAATAATCATCGTGTGCTCTTTTAATGGTGGATTCGTACTCTTCTGTGAGGAAACTACTGCCATAAGTATTATCTTCAATAAAAAAAGGATCTAATGCGTGTAACATTTCATCAAAATCAAACCCACTCTCCGAAAGTCTTCTGCCAACCCAGTACCAAAAACCGTTTCTTCCACCCATACCGTTATCGCCATATGGGTCGTAATTTCTAACCTTATCAACTACAAATAGTGGAACTTTACCAATAGAGCCTGACGTACTAACTCTACGAGGTCTTTTGGCTTTAATTGTGGCAGGGTTTAAGTCTGGGTATTTGTTTAGCCATACAGATAATATATCGTTGTTAACCCTACCCTTCATTTTAACTAGCTTTTGCTCTAAACACTTACCGTCTTTTCTCATGTTATTTGGAAATCTAATCGATCTAGAAGGATTCTTTGTCATTGGGTCTGCTTGGTCTAGTATGTTTAGTATCCATTCAGCAATGTTTCTCCATAAGTACTCTTCAATAATATCATTTTCAAGAACTATCCCAAAGTGTAGAGATTTATTTCCTGAAAAGATACACACAGAGTACGGTAGTCCACTGTCTTCGATATATTTCATTTGTTCTGGTAGAGTACCGTCATCCATCTCTACTAAAAAAGACCTGTAGGCAGTGACATTTTTATCTTTTCTATATCCTTCAATTGGATTTAGAGCCATAAGGCAAATATCAGTTTCCTCTATCTCACTAGATCTAGTTTCACCAGTTTCTTTACTTGGTGGGGATAATAGTCGTATCGTACCGTCTAAAGTGTCTTGAGATACTGAGTGATATCCAAATTCATTATTAGATACGCAGATTTTCTCACCTTCGTTAAAAAATAAACTTAAAAATTCTCTAGTACACTCTCTCACAACTATCTCAGTCTAATACGTAGAGCTAAATTCTTATGAAAAGACTTTTTAGCTAGATTGTATATTTTCTTTTTCTTAGTGTTATGTATACCTGCAACCATACATCCATGTCTATGGGAGGCTCTTTTATAAGATTCGGTATCGTATATAAAATTTTTTTCAAGGCTATCTCTAAAATATAGTGTAAAGTGTAGTTTAGTTAGAAAGTAATACATCCAGATACTGTCTTGAAACAATGCCGCAATTTGAAGATACGTGACAAATTCTAATATCTTTTTTCTTATAAAACCAATATCTTTATCTTTCATATTTACCTACTTATCAAAAGCCGAAGCCATTTTACTTAAATGCTCTTTTCTATCTTTTTTTATCAAATTCTTACTTCTAAATTCTGAAGAGTAGGGTACATACCTACCTCTTTCGTATCCAGTAAAAACACTAACACCAACAGCACCTTTAAATCTATTTTTTCTAAAGATCCACTCTGTTCTTAGGTTTTCTCTATCAGCCAATATTTCTATAGCGGTAGTACAATGGTTCATAATTGCCTTAAACTTCTCTTGCCTATCTTTAAAAGCCTCACCTGCGCTCGTAGCTGACTTTAACTGAGAGAATAATATGATTGGTGCTGGATACTCACCCTTCCAACCATCTAAAAAAGCACCTAGTCTATCTAGAACTTGCCACTGAGCTAGGCTAGTAACCTCTGTAGAGTATTTAATGTTTTGAACATAATCTACCAAGATAGCGTCATACTTGTTACCTAATTTAAGCTCTTCAACCAAAGAATTAAAAACACTTTGAATACCCTCTAGTGAGGTGGTAGTTCCACCAACCTCATTACTCTTATCGTGTATGATCTCTATAAAGTTTTCATACAGTATAGGGTACATTCTATCACACTCTAACAATTGTTCCTCTGTAATTTCATTATGGTTATTATAAGACCATCCTCTTAATAGAAATACAATTCTGTTTAAAATATCTGTTTCATACTCTTCATTAGTAATGATTAGACATTTCTTTCCTTGTTTCATATAGCTTATTACAAAGTTAGCTACTGTAGTTGACTTACCAGTACCAGTTTCAGCACCTAAAAGGATAATATTACGAGGAAACAGGGCTACTTTGTCCTTAAACTCCTCCATATCTAAAAATACAGCAGCACTTTTGGCTAATTCAATATACTCTCTATTTTCTTTAGCGAGTTTTGAAGCTCTAGCTTTTGAATTTCCACCGATCTTAACTCTCTTAAAGGCTTCAGTTTTAATCTTAGCATCTTGAAGTTGATCGTATTGATGATCAACTCTTTGTTTCCTAAGTTCATATTCTTTGTTCTCAAGGTTCTTACTTTCCTCGATAGCTTCAATAATAGGGTTTGTCAACTTATCTGTCATTTTCTATCCCTAGTGTCTTGTACATCTTATCTTCATCATATTCAGGCTTGTCGTACTCTATCCCTCTAAGGTCAATGTCTGGTTCAGATGTGTTGTTTATATAGGTATCTCCATCTGAAATTTCTCTTACAGTATCTTCTAAAACAGGGTCTATAATTTCTTTTATACCTCTATTAACCCTATTAAAGATAAATTTAATCTTGTTAGCCATTATCAATTGAGATAACATATCAATGTGTTCGTTATTGTGTTTTTTATTAATCTTTTCTACTAAAAAAGACCCTATCTCTTTTAGGTCACTTTTTTGAAGGTCTAAGCCTCTAAGATCCTCAAAGAGGACTGTTAAGTGGTATACTAAATTGTCGTGATCAAAAGATTCACCATACAAATCGTACCATTTTTCAATTGTTTCTTTAAATTCTTTCATTATTACCTATTATACTATAGCTTTTAGCTCTAATAACATTTTTCTAGCTAGTTTAAGTTCTTTTTTGAATTCAACCTTACCCTTATTCATAACTACAAATCTATTTAGACATTTTTTCTTTTCCGTATTCTTCATTTTTTCAAACTTCTCAACAAATCTATCAATTTCAGATCGATCTTCTTGAGCAATCATTATTTTTTCAGGATTGAGGTCTTCGCAAACATCAGCGTTACGATCCATATTTGAATCTTCACCTAGAGATATCACAGCCTCACTAAAAGAGACAACCCTCACTACTGGAAATCCATTTGAATCTGTTAGACTAGTAGATCCTTTAGATTTAGCTTGGATCTCTTTAAACTCTTTTTTTGTTACAGTTCTGTAGCCAAATTTTTTATGATCTTCAAGCAACATTTCTTCAGAAGCTACTTGAGAGTTCTCGGTCTCAGCACAAATTACAACCTTATTTTTATTACCAACTATATTCCTAGCCTTTCTTGAACAAACGACTGCAGCGTTTTGCAACCTCTGTCTTAAAAAACTAATTAGCTTATTCTTTTCTTTGTTGTATATTTCATCTTCGTTAGGGTCTCTACCGTGTTTTTTATTAAATGCAGCAAAGAAGTTTTTCTTTTCTTTATCGTTTCTCTCGATAGAGTATAATTCCATGTAACTTACCATGTAGCAGTTAGCAATCGATTGGATATCGTCTAAGTAGTAACTAACCTTACAGAAAGTACCCATCTTTTTTTGATACATCACATACGCTGTCTTTTTGACGATAGCTTCCCACTTACCAATCCATTTCGGATCTGGATTTTCTACTCTAGATAAATAGTCGTGCCTAACCATGAGCATCTCAAAGTGCTCATGGAAATTGTATCTTTTTGCCATATCTATTCCTCTGTAGCTTCGTAAGGTTTATTGTCTCTAGCGTAGATTTTCTCTAACAAGTCTTTTTGTAGTTCTTTATCTTTTTCTAGAGCTTCGTTGAAGTCTGCCTTAGAGGTGTACTTTTTATCACCAACAATATACGTTCTATTGTTAGGCATTTCAACTAACTTCATAGCCTTAGCTAGTGTAGCAATCTCTTCACCAACATTAATAAGACCTTTTTCGTAAGAGAGTGTGAATTCTCCAGATCTTCCTTGAATACCTACAGAACTATCAACCATCTTAACTTTAATCTTGTGACCTAGAATTTCTTTCTTCCCTCTAAAGTCAACTCCACCAGCTGTGTCTTCAATCTTGTCTTTTCCAGCGTTATTTTTAGCAACTTCGATAAAGTACTCAAAGAAGTGTTTTTGCGCCCATCCACCTGCCATCTTTTTCTTTGGACCATACATACCAGCATCTAGATTAGCTCTAACGTGAGATGTACAGATAAGTGCAATTTTATACTTTCTAATGATTGGTAGGATATTTTTAAGACCAATACCGTGAGTTAGTGCATCGTCTCCCATAAGATGGTCAGCTACTGAGTCTTTACCCATACGCTTAACGCCCTTCATACCCTGTAGAGAGTCGATAATGATCATTTTAACAGGCATTCCAGCCTCACACAGGTCAGCGATTTCGTTTGAAATTCTATCGTAAATCATTTTAGGATCGTTAACGTTAAAAGCCATGAACCTATCACTGTCAATTCCCCATATAGGGCTTAATTGAGCATCTGCCCTCATCTCTGTATCAAATCTAATACAAATACCGTCTGGATGATCCTTATGCATTTGAGAGGTAAATAAATAAGAAGCTAATGACTTACCAGCTTTAGGTTCACCGTAAAAGATAGCTGAATATCCGTATGGAATACCAGAACCCTTACCAAAGATCCAGTTAAGGGATGGTGAGGGTGAGTGTAATACGTTTTCGACTAAGAAGGGATCGTACTCTTTGTCGATAGCACCTTCCATACTCTGCATCTGTTTCATCCATTTATTTGACATAATTAATCCTTATTTAATAGCTATTGCCCTTACAGCACAATCTTTGGCTTCTAAAAGCTTTCTAAGACCAAATTTCAACTCTTCTTCGTTACCAGCACCGTCAAGGGTAATGGTGTTAACCAGATCGTTGGCTAAGTCGTGAAAGGGCTTAGAGATATCTTGAAGAAACGGTGGTAGGTGGTCATACTTAAAGTTCTTTAAAAACTCTCTACTTGTCATCTGTAGAACCTCTGTTACCTGCAACTTTTTTACCTAAGTTGAAGTATTTTGTATCTCTCATGAACTTTTCACTAGATACGATATTTCTACACTTACTAATATTAAGAGGAATTCTACCTTTAACTTCAGAATTAAACGAATTGATTAGATCAACAGTTTTTCTTTTCTGATTGACAAAATCCCTACTATCAGCACCTTCAGTAAGTAGGATATGATCCATTCTATCTACTTCAAAGCACACATCGTACACTTGAAGACCATCACCCCAATTTGACCAAGGCTTATTCTTCTTACGTTTTCTAGGCTTATCACTGTTTTGTTTACTTCTATCTTGCATTATTTCATTCCTTTGAGGATTTTCTTAAGTTGTCTGTACTGGTACTTTGCGGCATTAACAATAACCTTTCTTTTAACTGGAGTTGCAACCAGAACACCCATTGGATTTCTTAAATAAGCAATTTTCTCAACTTCTTTAAGGATTCTATAGTCGGGTGCGACTGGTAGTTTAAGTCCTAGTTTTTTTCTCAATGCTTTTACTTTCTTTTGTCTCATTATTCTTCCTCATCCTCTTCTAGTTGATCTGATGTGATATTCATCTGTTTTGCTAGATTTTTAACAAAATCTTTCTGTTGTTCTGCCATTTCTTCAGCTAACTCTCTGTTAAATTGTTCATTTAACTGTTCTAGAACACTGATCGCTACCATTGGCTCAATATTAGCTAATACACTAAAATTTTCTACTAATGAAGCTGATAATCTATCAACTGTTTCTTTCTTTTGCTTTTTTAGTAAAATACCTGAAGCGATTGCTGCTTTAATTCCCACTTTATTCTCCTAAAATTGTGAGGTGTTGTGGGAATTTCAACCCACTGGTGTTATATCCGTTGCGAATCTGCCTAGACTGGACCGCCCGACTATTTCTGCAGTCACCACACCCCACGTTATTTACTGTACTTATTGATGTCAATGCCACTTCTAAGTACAATATCTATTTCTTTTTTCATATACCTACAAACATTTTCAAATATCTTAAGCTTACCTTCCATTAGAGACTCTATAGCTACTAACATATCAATCCTATCCTGAGCAGCTGAGTAATTTTTGTCTTTTTGTAAAAAGGCATCTCTTACTGTAGCATTATCCTTTAACTTCTTTTCCTTGAGAAAGTCTGGATATTCATCAAGTATTAAAACTGACTTAAAATCTCTTAAGATCTTTTTAGCTCTAGTTATCTCATAACCAACAATTGAATTGTTAGTTCTAGCTTGTCTGTAACCTTCATTGAATAGAAACTCTAATTCATTGTAAGTTGCAGGGTTAACTACCTTAGCCTCTATTATCCTCTGTTCTCCACTTACGATGGAGGAGATATCAAGTACTAGCTCAGGTCTGGAACTGAACTCTGGTATTCTGAGTTCAGCCCTATCTGCATAGTTAACTGGTAAGTTTTGATCGTTACTCATTACGCTTGCTTAATCCCTAAACTTGCTAGAAACTCGTCATTTGTTTGAGCATTAGCGTTAGCTGTTGGAGTCTCGGCTGTAGTTGTTTCAACTGGAGTCTCAGTAGCCGCAGGTGCTAAAGATTCTGCCTTAACAGTTTCAGCTACAACCTCACCAGTAGTTGAATTTGCCACCGTTCCGTCTGGAGTGGTAGTTGTATCAACACTTGGAGCTGCTTGAGAAGTCTCAGGAGCAGTAGAGGTTGTTTGAGCAGTTGTTTGAGCTAATACTGGCTCTTGAGAAGTCGTAGTAGTCTGAGCAACTGGTTTGTCTTCTGAAGGAGCACCTAATACTTCGTCAACTACTTTCATACCTTCAGCTTCACTTCTTTCGTAAGCTTCAACAATTCTAGCCACTTCTTCCGATGTTGGAGTAGGGTATAGTTCGTCTAGCTTAAAAGCTTCGTTAGCTAGTCTATTAATAATGTTTTCATCTAAAGTGTGAGGCATTGCTTTATCAACAAGACCAATACCTTCAACGTTAACTTGTTCTTTAACCTCAGAGATGGCATATGCAGTATCCAATCCCGTTCCGCTTCTGTGTAAGTTTAAAAATCTACCATTTTCAACACCTAGTGCATCAACACCTTGAGATTCAAGAGACTTAAACACTGTCTTAAGTGCCTTGAAAGCTCTTGCACCGATCTTAAGAAGACCAATTTTTCCATCTCTACTGTAAGCGTTAAGGTGATGTTTAGCATCAATATTATAACGACCCTTTCTACCAACCATTTCACTTAGTTGTTTTAACTTGTTAGTTAACTCTAGAGGAACTGCTTTTCCAATTTTAGCTAGTGTAGACGCTTGATCTGTAGCAGCTTTAAGCTCTTCTTTAAGTCTTTCGTTTCTTCTAATTGCAGCACAATCTACTTCAACCATTTGGGTTTTAAAGTTTTTCTCAAAAGGACTAACGAAAGGTCTTAACTTTCCATCCGACCCTTTGTAACCCCAAACTACTCTGTAGTATTTAGAGTAGTGACCTAGATCTGCTAAGTTACCCATTGGAGGCAGAATACGATAAATATTATCCCCATCTACAATTTTAAATCTTTCTTTTACTCCACCTGAGTGGTTTGCCTTTCCTAATTTCATAAAATCTCCTTATACGATTTTCTTAGTAATTTTTAAAAGTTCTTCTTCTACTGTTTTTACTGTTTGTTTTTTTGTTGTTGATATTTTAAATACATTTCTACTTAACGATTTTAAACTCCCCTCTAAAGTATCCAATAGCTTAGAATCGCTGGAGTGTACGATGATAGGGATACTTTTACCATCGTAATCTTTATTCACAGCCTGTTCTGTAACTTTATTAATAGCATATAATCCTACTAACTCACTTCCAACTTTATCGTTAAAAGCTTCTTTAGTCAACTTAATTAAGTCTTCTTTGCTTTTTAATCTTCTCTTGTATTTTGACTCAAAAAGTACAGCAGGGTATCCGATAATTCCAATATCATCACAGATTTCGTTAAAAGAACTCATAAGTATATCAAATACAGCTGGAGACGATGTTTGGTTGTCATAATATCTCTTATTTACTTTTGATGCAATATCTTCGTATAGACTATCAGCATTTACCTCAAAACAACCATAACCTTCACCAGTGGCGATGTCGATAAAAGATTCCGACTGCTTACCTTTAGTTAGGATAAAAACTGAATTTGTTCTGACTTCATTTCTATACTCAACAAACAATTCCTTAAGGTTTTCCTTAGCTCTTTTGATCTTACCCAATTGAGTCGTATAAACTTGTGGGTTCATCTCTTCAATTTTTCTATTAGCGACTTCTTTATTTTTCTTAATTTCGCCAATTAAGTCTTCTAATCTAGTACTCATCTTTTCTCCTAAATGCCGAGATATTCTCTGACAGATTCTTCAGTTTCAAATTTTAATTTCGATTCACTCAAAAGTTCTAACCCAATATAGTTATTACTAAAACTTTTTTGAATTTTATATTTACCATTCATATAATCTACGTCTAAATACAGCTGCTGTTCGTCTAGAGTTACTGAGACAAACATCTTTAAGTCAACCGTTAACTGATGTTTCTCTATGACTTGTGTATTATTTTGGCTCATTTAATTCTCCTGTATAACAATATACCACAACTTTACATTTACTATTCAATTATTTTACGCCTACGTCTTCTATTATTAAATTAGTTATGTTTGTGTAGTTTTTTCCTTTAGAGTTCATCTTTCTCTTATAAAATACATACACTATAGCACCCTTTTTCAAAGTCTCTGGATAAATTAATTCCCCAGTGTTATAATCAGCCCAAAGAACTTTTTCAGAAGTGTAGCCAGAAGAATCCAATATCAGTTTCAAAGCTTTCTTCTCACCATTTGCAAAAGTAAATTCTTCACTATCGATTACATATGCAGGGCAACAAACTTTAACTTCTTCACCTTCTTGCATATCCATCTCATCAATTCTTTGGAGATGCTCACCAGAAACTAAAGCCGTTTCTCTACCCCACTGGTCTAGGACTCTTGGGTAAGGGTAGCTTGGCATTATCCTTAAGTTATCAGAGTTGTTAGATAAAGCTTTGTTTAAATCTAAAAGTATGCTTGGAAATACAGACTTTTTCATTAAAAAACTTTTCTTAGGTGTTATAACTTGGTAATCCTTATGAATCTTACCCTTAGTAGCACCTTTTTTAATTAACTTATCCATGCTATTTTCTAGTCTCTTTATTTTCTTAGGATCTACCTCTGTATCTAGCTTTTCTTTGTAAGTTCTTACCTTATTTTGCCACTCAACCACCTTAACAGTATCCTCGTAATGTTGTAATTTACTCATAAGCTCAGTCTTACCGTCTGCAACCATTAAAGAGTCTAATACACCAACGTGGATTAGCTTTCTAGTTAGAGAAGGTCCTGCAACCTTTTTTTCAACGAAATCTTTCATATTTATATAAGGTCTATTACTAATAATTTTATGAGCAGACTTTTTACCCAATCCATTAATCATAGACAACTTAGACCTAAGTTTTTTCAAGCCATAATCGATAGATATCCTTTCAGTAGATATGTTAATATCTGGTGGTAGGATCATATCTTTAACATACTTGTAATACTCCTCGTTGATCTTTTTAGAGTCGGAAGTAGACAAAACAGAAGCCCACCATTCCAGCGGATAGTGATGTTTGAAAAAAGCACATGCGTAAGATATAACACAATAAGCAACAGCGTGAGATTTGTTAAACCCGTACCTTGCGAAAGTTTCCATCATATCCCAAACTTCTGTAGCTTGCTCTAATCCTATTTTTTCAGAAGCACCCTTGATAAATATTGGCTTAAGTGATTCAATTAGTTTCTTTTTCTTCTTACCTACAGCAATACGAACATTCTCTGCATCGATAACGTTCATTCCAGCTAATTCTTTAGCTAATTTTGTCACTTGCTCTTGAAATACCAATACACCATGGGTTTCAGGTAACATGTCATGCATTACTTGAAGATGTGAACTGGATTCACCTCTTTTACGAAAACCGTACTCTTCAGCCATGTTTCGACCGTGTTCGTTGAAATAGTCTAGAGGACCTGGTCTTCCCAGTGATGTAATAACAGCACAATCTACAATAGACTCTGGTTTAATATCCATAACTAGTGGTGTAGCTGTACTTGAGTGCAGTTGGAAAACAGTCTCCGTATGACCTTTCCACATCATTTCAAAAACATCTTGATCTATAGGTAGATCCCACACATAAGTTGCTTTGTCATTATGTCTGAAGTAACCCGTCTCAAGCTTAAAAGGTTTAGTGTCGTTAATAACTCTATCGCACCTTTCACATGTTAATTCACTATTGGGATCGTCTTTGTATATTGGATCTACTGGCGTCTGACCACCTTCAAATATACTGTCAGTACCCTCACACTCCATACATCCAGCTGCATCACTTTCAGGATGATACCAACCTACGTTTTTAAAGTTACCATAGTCTTTTTTATTTTTTTCGTTAATGTAATCCAAACAAACACGAGCAGTCTTTACAGCCTTAACAACTAAAAAGTCGTATTTAATTAACCCAGCCCACTCACAGTGTTTAGCTTCAGGAGATGTAACTCTATTAACACCACCAATTTCTTCAACAGGCACAACATCCTCAATAGGTACATCAGCAACTACATAAGCACAGGCGTGGCGTGATTTTTGTCTTGATAGTGAAAGTGCTCTTTTAACGATATCCCACTCTACAGGTCTAGCTTCAGCGTATTTTTGAAGATCTTCACTTACCTCTAACAGTCCCAAAACATGAGAACCATCGTCTTTATCGTAACCAAACACGTAATCTAGGTCATTAACGCCTTGTGGAGTTGTAGGTAGTGATTTAGATAGAGCTTGAACTTCAGCCTCAACCTTACCCTTGTTGACAAATCTATTGGCATCTAAGATAGCTGACTTAACCCTAAGTAGTGTTCTTGTAGACACTTGGGCTGCTTTGTTTCCATATTTATTAAATAAAAACCCACCATTACCATCTCTACCTACTAGGTGGTCACGAGACTCTAAATCACAATCGATATCTGGTAAGTTACCTTGCTTAACTCTGTCAATAGTTAGAAATCTTGAAGATGATAGCTCGTACTTAATAGGATCAATATGTGTAATCCCTAACAAGTAAGATATTAAAAATCCACCAGCAGATCCCCTTGCAGGTCCTGTAAGGTATCCGTTTTCTTTGTAAGAATCGTACACATCTACAATAGGTAAGAAATAAGGTATTAGGTCAATGACACCGTTATCACTTAACAACTCCAACTCTTCTTTGAACTGCGTAACGTATGTTTGGTTTTTCCAATCCATCCTACCAACCTTATTGATAATATCAATTAGTTGTTGTTTTGGGTTTTCTCCCGTATTAGGTAGTCTGTATTCATACTTTAAATTAAAATTATCAAACTTTGAAGCCCATTTGTTAGAATTATCTATCATAGAGCTAATCTGGTCTTCCACGAGTCCAAGTGTATTAGTTAGATATTCTCTAGACTCTTCAGTAGATCTCATATATTGCTTTTGATCGAAACGCTCTGTCTCACCTAGCTTCATACTTTGAACTACTTGATCACCTTCTTTAGCGTAATACGAATAGCTATTAACTAATAATCTATCATTTAGACCATCTCTAGATGCTAAGGCAAGTATTAGTTTATTAGCCTTAGTTTGTATATCCCCATCAGAGATGGGTTGAAAGTCATTTAAGAGTTTAGCCTTTTTAATAGCCTTATCTTCATCCTTGACCTTATATCTAATTCTATTTAGGTAAACATATAGTAATTCTTTATGTTTATTATTTCTTCTGGTAAGTTCTATAGCCCTGGCATTTTTATAATGATTTGTCTCTACTCTGTCTTGAGCAGGTATCCGAACAGTTTTACCAGATTCTAACTCTATTTCTACAATAGACTCCCAGAACTTATCATAAGAGTAGGGGATAATAGATAGGTATAGTCTATCTCCAAATATTTGTTTTAATTTTTCGTAATACTTAACACTCAAATCAGCTCTATTAACAATGAGGTGTTTTGATACCATATCTTCAAGATTTGAAGTACAAGCTAAAACATTAAGTTTAGACATCTTTTCTAGATCGCTCCAATCAAAAGACGGAAGTCTATCTTCACCTACTGCTATTTTTTGTCTACCTTCTTGGGACAACATCTTTACAAGACCTTGATAGGATTCTTGATCCAATGCATGTACTAACAGCTTAAAATACTTAATTTGACTTGATTCTGTATCTTCAATAATATCACAGTGAGGGTCTTTAAAAAGAATCTCCATACCTGCAATCAGTTTTATATCTTTTTTATTTGCGTAATTATAACCCCTAATAATCGTAGACATACTAGATAAATCTGTAGCGGCAAAGTACTTCAGACCAAGATCTTTAGCTCTATCAATCATGGACTCAATAGTTGAGCCTGAAAGATCCGATTCTGGATGATTACATGGTGAAATATAATTCATTTAATAATTCCTAAATAACCTTAAAGTGTTTTTTTAAAGCTATTAAATATTTAAGGTTATTTTTCTTCATTGTTAAGTCTTTTGACTCCATTTCTTTAATTTCCTTGTCTAATTCTTTCAAGGTATCGTAACTATGACCCATTGCATACATTTTTTGAGCAATTATTCTTAAGGGATGTATCATATTAGGTTTATTTTCCATCTTATCGTACTCTAAAATACACTTTTTGAAATCAACTAAAGTTTTATTCATCTTATCTCTCCACAATTGATAATAAGTTATTACTAGACAACCCTGCTACATTGTCTTTTCTATCCATAAGTAGTTTACAGTAAGCTCTATAGACATCTACAGTCATTTTAACATCACCCTTAGCATCGTGGGCTTTTCCTTTGGGGATGTTAAAGTACTCTACCTGAGATCCTAAATTACCTAGATCTAGAGGTAAGTACCCAATGTCTTGTAAAAAGGTTAAGATCTGAAGAGTATCTATAGCTCTATAGTGTACTAATTTTCTCCACTCCTCTTCTGTCATCAACTGAGTTGTCATAAATCCCTCATCAAACCCGATATTTTGTCCACAAGGTCTGTAGTGATTTCTTTTGCCTTTGATTTTGTATTTCGTTAGTTTTTCAAGCAGTATGTTTTTACCTTCTGTATATGTTACTGTTCTGGGATCTTCCAAATGTGTTTTTAAATCTATCCCTGTAACTTCTAGAGCTTCGCTGTCAGCAACAATTTTACCATCATCTGGCTTAAGAAATAATTCTAGTTCGTCTAACTTTTCCCAATTAGAATTGTAAATAACAAAATAAGCTGTAAGAATAGAATGTCTATTCCTATCTAACCCTCCCGTCTCTAGATCGTACCACAAATACCTTAACCCCATATTCACCTCTTTCAATAACATAACATAATCGCAATCTATATAAGTATACCACAACTAAGGATAATTCATGAAAAAATATTACATTTACCTACATAGAGATCCTAGAAAAGAATATTTTAGGTGGAAAAGGTTATAGGTTTGAATACGTTACAGTTTCCCATCTATCTTCATAATTTTTCTAATCTTTTTTATAGCACTCTCAAAAATATCTTCTACTTCCTGTTCTTCCATCATTAAAACCTTAGCGATCCTCTCATTGTCAACCCCATCAGGGTTTAACTCTATGAGTTTAGCTAAGGAATTACCTAGTCTAGGGCAATATATATAGTCATCGTCATTGTAAATGAGATGTTGGGTGCTTTTTTTAGTCTTCTTTTTTGACATCTTTCTCTACTTTTCTAAATAACAATATAACATTTCCAGTGTTTAGTTTTTCATATTCTTTCTCATATTCATCTAGGTAATATTCGTAAGATTTTAGTTGTGACTCCATATTATTTTCTAATTTACTTTTTATCCCTCTTTTGATTAAAATTAAATTTCTAACTTCTTTTAGTTTTTCAATTGACTTGTGATATTCACTAATAACGGTAACTATTTTTTCTTTTTTGTGCAGGTTTATATTGTAAATCAGATCACTTTCAACCCTAAGTAGCATACTTAAGTCCTTGTCAACTTCATACATATCTTCTTCTATCACTTTTAGGTTCATCTCTATCCCCAACACACAAGCCCTAAGACTTTTTATTTTTTTCAATTTGTTCTTCTTCATCAAAACGCTTCCTATATCTACAATCACTACAACTTAAGATATGAAATTTAGGATAAACCATCGTATCTAAATTTTCTCCATCACATTTAGGGCATTTTTCCTTATCTTTAGGTAGCCTCTTACCTTTGTTAACTAAATCTATTATTTTAGATAACGGCTTGTCTCCAGTGATGTCTTTGAGATAAGATCCTGTATCGTTCCAAACAGACTGTAAAGTACTTATTTCGCCCTTTAACTTACCAATAATCTTATTCTTGTCTCTTATCGTTTGTTCTAGTTTTTTAATCCTAGCTTCTTGAGGGTCTTTACTCCCTTTTGGTTTCTTAGACATATCCATCCTTTTGATGACAACTTATACCTTATAATACCACAAAAGACCAAAAAAAAGCCACTATAAAAGTGGCTTAATTTGGATTTTTTTATAATCTCCAAGATGTGCTACCATCTTTGGTTCTTATTATGTTAATTAACTGCCTCTGACCGTTAGGGTATTGGATACACATAGTATTTGTCCAAGAACTTGGACCGCTGTTGTAGCTCAATTTAAGGACTGTTGAAGTACCTACCTGATACACCTCACGCCAAATACCAGCTGTATGACTGTGACCTACTGTGGCTTTGTAGTAAGCTTTTTCAATACTTGGTAGTGATCCTCTAGATCCATTTCCACCTTTATCACCATGAGCACCGTTTTCTATACCAAATTTGATATAATCTTCGTCTCTATTGAGCCATTTAATTTTGTCTGGATTTTTTACACCAATCATATCGTTTACAAGATATTTAAGAACATCAACGCCCTCAATTCTCTTTTTTACTAACTCAAGAGCATCGTATAGATTCTCAGGGTCTTTAACAAATCGACCTTCGTCAATATAGCGTTCTAGAGCCTCATCGTGATTGGACTTAACGATAATGATATTATCAACTCTTTCTGACCATTCATCAAGCCACTCAGCAGTAATCCTACCTTCTCTCATCATTGATGTTTTGTTTTCTCTTGCAAGCTTAGCTCTAAGAATTGGTTTAGTTACATCGTGATGATTATTAAACCTATTATCGAAAATATCGTGAACAATGATTTCCTCACAACCAACATAGTCTACAATTTCCTGTAAACACTGATCTACTTCAGGACAGTGAGATCCTACATGGGTATCGCCAAATACTGCAACAGGCAATTCACCCATTAGGTTAGATATATCTTCAACAGATCCGTCAGGATTATATTTCCAACCTAGATCGTAGAAACTACCATCTTCATCAAACTGGATCTGCCTAAAGTGGAAAATATTCTCATCTTCTATTTCGATAATAAGAGCACCCATAACATGATCAAACTCTGCAAGGTGAGATGTTCTTTTGGACATAGATTTGTCTGTAGAATAATCATCAACTGTAATTGCACCCGTAGTCATAAGTGCTTTGGGCATTTTTGTATTTGAGTTTGCTACAAATTTAAGATACTGCTTAGGTGACGCTAAAGCCATTGAGCCTCTAGCTTGTGCCAGTCTATCTAGCCCTGTAAGGGGATTGACTTGTTTAGCACTAACCCTAATAGAAGATAAAAAGAACTTGTTATTTAGAGGTAGGTCTTTAAAGGCAAAGCCACAATCTCTAAGTCTCCTGTCAAGTTCGTAATCGAATACAGAACTTCTAGACGCAACATCCTCACAGGGTTGTATAATTATCATACCATCATTAGTATCTTCAAAAGTCTTTAAAGCTTGAAAAGACGGTTCGTGAATTTCCTTACCTGCTACGGCTGTGGTAATTACAAATGTTCTTTTACTCTTAACTTTCTTTTGTAGCTCTTTAAACGCTTCATCTGTAAACATTCTATCATTAACTAACTCTAAAAACACATTAGGTGCTTTTTCTGAGCAAATATCGTACAGGTTAAGCATGTTTTTAAATAGCTTATTTACATCACGAGTAGTGTATCCCCAAGACTTAACAACTCTTAGTGATGGTGTAATTCCGTATACACCAACATAATCGATATACTTACTAACAATATCCTCAGACATCTCAGCTTCAACCTCTTCCTTAGTAGGTAGAGGTGTGGGAAAGTACAACCCTTGAGCAGCTGTAAAACCACCCAAGCTATTTAATCTCATTTTATTAAGTCTCTCTAGATTGTTATCTACAGTTTCCCTAACGTACTGGTCTCTTTTGATTTCGTGAGCTTCAACACCCAATCTTTTAGAGACTTCTTCCATAGACCTTTTAAAGACTTTGATAATCTCTTTATTAGTCATAGGCTTTTTCTTAATTGCTTTCTTTTTCATATACCAACCTTATTATTTGGTTTCTTGAGCTTCTATTTCCAAACCTTCTGTGTTTTCTTCTGCAGTTTGGTCTACTGTGTTGTAGATCTCCATAATTTCAATACTAAGTTCCCCATCTTCAACATTGTCTGGTTTAATTACTTCACCAACTTTCATATTTAAGATTTTTTCTTTAGTTTTGTCGTTATCAATGTGAGCCATAGAAAATTGAATTCTTGGGTTGACAACGTTTTTTTCTTCATCTAACTCTCTACCTACTACGAAAGAATTTTCTACAACAACTCCATCCCCAGACTCTACTAAATAGCCATGTTCAATCATCATAGAAACTTGAACTTTCATTTTATCAACATTCTCTTCTGTCATGATCTTGTTTACAGTATCGTTGCTCAAACCGTTTTCGTTTTCTCCAGCAGCAATGGTAGCGTTAAGTTTTTTTCCTAAAGATAAAATAATACCTTTAAGTCTTTCAAACTCATTTACGACCGCACCAAACCTATCGTTAACCTCAAGAGCATGTGCCTCTAGTGCATCAATTCTTTCTTTTGCAGTTAACTTTACTTGTTTTGTTCCTTTACTCATCCTATTCTCCTATGAATTGTTTGCTTTTTTAACAGCGTTTTGTACTAAAGTGTTTACTAATTTTTGTTTATCGTTACCACCAAATCCACTATTCATTTGCTGTGTTTGGTAGTGCATACTTAGTTGATCAGATGAAGGCATTGGAGCTGCATTGGAAGGTCTTGGCTTGGCTTTAACCTTACCCTTAGACTTCATTAGTGCAGCCAATTCTTTTGCATTCATTTGGTATGGGTGTTTTTTCATACCTGTTCCGTTAAGTTCCATATCCTCTCTAGCTATAGCCTCAGCCTCCGCATCACTCATCTTTTCAGATCTAGTCTTTCTAGTGATAGACTTGATAGGTTTACCTGTAGACACGTTTTTCTTGACTTTTTTGCTTTTAGCTTTTTTTGCAACAGGTATTTTCTTTTTCTTAGATACTGGCTTTTTTTGGACAACTTCCTCTTCTTCAGGTTCAGATTCTCTTATAGAGACTTTTTTAGCCATTGGTTTGAGACCTTTGTTAGGTAGCTTAACTCCCATTGGCTTGAGACCTTCCCTTCTAGGTTCTGTCTGTTGTGAAGTTTCACTAGCTACCATTTTCCTATTTGGTTGACCTGCAGACTTGCCTTTAGTCAACTTATAAGCGATAGCTTTTAAAGCCTCAACCTCTACATCGTTAAAGTCAGACTCAACAACTACCTGTTTAGGGGAATTGTCTATAACTTTTTCAGATTTAATTCCTAAAAGTATTTCTAATCTTTCTACTATAAAACCCTTCATTTCTTTTTTAACATTCTTAAGAGCAGCCTGATTAGCGTCAACCCCATCAAACATATCGTGTTTGATTAACATGTCGTACAACCTAGCCTGTTCTAGCCTAACTGTAGCATTGGTTAAAACTTCATTTTCATGATTATTTAGGGAATACGCAGCGTTTTCAGATTGAAACTCATCCTCATCTTCATCATCGTACTCATCCTCATCTTCGTACTCATCATCCATTTCTTCCAAAAAAGCATCTGTTTCTTGTTCAAAATCTTCAGCTAATTGCTCGTACTCTGAAGGTGTATTTTCGTCTAAAAAATTTCCCATACCTACTCCGTAATCAATTGCATTACACAATTTTTATTTATTATAACATAACTTACTAACTATTATACCACAAATTTAACCTTCACAAGCTAAACACTCATCGCCTTTATCAGCACTTATGCCTGGTTGTGACCTAACATAATACAAAGCTTTAAGGAATTTCTTACTAAAAGCGTGTTTATGTACTTCTTTAATCCAACCCTCATCCTCAGAAGCTGAAAAGAATAAATTAAGAGACTGACCTTGTTCGATAAATTGTTGTCTATGATCAGCATAGTCTATAATAGCCTTCTGGTTGATCTCATATGCTGTTTTAAAGACTTCTTTTTCTTCTTGAGTAAATACATCTAAAGACTGTATACTGCCGTTATTTAGAGCTATTTGAGTAACTATATCGTCACTGTAGATACCCTTCTCTTTCATAACTTTAATTAATGTAGGATTTATCCTCTCAACTGTTCCAACATGTGGTAATTTCTGAGAGAATACATTTGCTGCAAACGGCTCAATCCCTTGAGACACAGCTCCTACCATAAAAGCACTTCCAGTGTTTGGGGCAATTGCAGTTAAGTGCGTATTTCTACGTCCAGTTCCCTTACACCATTCGGGTTCACCTAACAATTCAGCTAAAAACTTAGTAGCCTTTAGGGTTTCTAACTGTAAGTGCTTGAAAATCTGTACGTTAGCCATTCTAGCCTTAAAAGAGTCGAAAGGTATGTTATTTTCTTGCAAATATGTATGATAACCTAAAAGACCCAACCCTAGTGCTCTTCCCTTGATAGTGCTTCTAACCACCCTCTCTAGACCTTTGATTTTTGAACCTCTTTGAATAAGGTCTTCAGCAATACAGTCTAGAAACACCGTAGCTTCCTGAACAGCTTCTGTATCTTTCCACTCATCAAATTTACTTCCGTTCATGGAAGAGAGTACACAGCTTAATGTGTGATCAGAATCTGTATGTAAGAAGATCTCACTACATAGGTTACTATGCTTTGAAGATAGTCCTAAATTTTTGTAACATTCTGGATCTTGTCTTCTGGCGTTGTCGATAAATATCATATATGGTTTACCCTTTCTCATTCTCCAAGTAAGGATAGTCATCATTCTTTTCATTGCCTCTTCGTCTTGGTTGTCTAGAGCTTCTTGTACACTATCATCACACACAATACCTAAATGCAATAGATCGTGTGTCTTGAGCATTGGTAGGATTTCTAGTAGATCTTTTTGCCAAAAATCTAAATAGATAGCGCAAGATCCTCTTCTAGTGCCGTTTTGAGACACTTTCTTTTGTGTTTGATAGAATTTTTCAACCCAATCAATAGTAGGGTTTGTCTTACCACCACCAGAGATATCTTCATAACCACCTCTTACATCTAAGAATGCTGCAGTACCAAATCCGTTTTTACTTAACATTGCTACTTCATAATCTGAATATGCAATGTCCCACATAGAATCACCTACATAAGTAGCTGAACACGAAACAGCCATTGCAGATCTAACTCCAAGATTAGACATAATTGGAGTTGATGGTGCTAACCAACCTTTCCAAATAAGCTGAAAAAACTTCTCTTCCCATACCTCTTGTAGGTCTTCAGGCATGTAAAATGCTGCAGTCTTAGCAATAGTTCTATATCTTTGTTTGGGAGTAACTGTATCACCCTTTTCGTCTCTAAGATAACTCAATAGCTTGGTGTAGCTCATTGAATTCATCCAATCAGGCATCTCATTTTTAGTTCTCAAGTCTGCTACAATTTTCTTAATATCTTCTTTATTCATTTATTTGTTTCCTAACTATTCTTACATATTTCCACAATAATTTTTTAGATTTCTCCCTAGAAACTCGGTACACTTTAAATATTAAACTCAAATCTTTATTTGTTATAGTAGAATCGTAAGCATACATGTGAGCTATCTGCGGTGCTTTTGAGTTTTTTAACGTTAGTTTTTTAGCAAACCTAACATCTTTCTCAATATAGTATCTAACTAAAAATTTAGAAGGAAAATCTGAAAACTTATATTCTAAATTTGCCCTTATTTTACTTATCCACTCCATATTACCACTTCTCCACTTTACCGAAATTCCAATGGTTACTGTAGCTTGAAGATCCCTGATTAAAGAAATCTGAAAATTCAATAGCGTTAATAGCCTTATAAAACCACTTAGCAATTGGATTATACGTTACCTTCTCAAATTGAGGCATACCAATGTCTTTAAGTTTTTTGTTGATTCTACTTTTGACAAAATTCTTAAGCTGTCTCTCCGTAATACCCTCAATAGTTCCCTTACTAAAAATATTTGCAATAATCTCTTTTTCAATTTCATAAGACTCTCTAGCTATTTTCATAATAGCCTTGTGGAGCTTTTCTCTATCTAAATCATATTCTTTAACAAATGTATTGAATAACCAACTACCTGCATCAGCGTGCATACCTTCATCTCTTACAGAGTAGGCTAAACCTGTACCTGCTACATTCTTAAGTTTACCATTTGCCTGTTGTTGAAAACTTAGTAAGAAAGCAAAGCTAGAGTAAAGGATCACACCTTCTACAAAAGTAAATGTAGCCAAGGCTACAGCCAACTCCTCATCAGTTCCAGTCCTACCTTTATTCAGCATGTTACCAATAAATTTGTCTCTTTTTTTCATAGATTTATCTTCCATAAAAGAAAGATGAAACTCTTCATCGTCTAGACCTAGAGCTTGGTTGAGCTTGTCATAAAATAGAGCATGTTCTACTTCCATAGCACCCATAACTTGAGCCATCATTTGCACTTCTGGTTTAGGAAATCTGTTGTATATAACGTCAGTCCAGTAGTTACCAACTCTAATCTCGTAACGAGTAAAGAGTTTAAGTACTGTGTTTATTCCGTGTTTTTCAGAATCTGTAAATTCTGTATGGTATTGAGTTAAATCACTATCTACGTCTATTTCTGAGTGTGTCCAGTGATGGTTATTTTGAGCTTTAGTGTACTCATAAGCCTCAGGATACTCAAAAGGTCTAAAATTGACTCTTGGATCTTTTAACATATATCTCCCCTATTATTTTGAATATTTTTCTAAATACAATGCGTGTGCTAGAAGTAAGGCGTCTGCCCTATCTTCATCTTTAAGGATTAATTCTAACCCATAAACTTCATTGGCTCTTCTAACATTAACGTGCTTCTTACCAATAATTCCAATTCTTTTACCTTTTTTATTTTTTGCAACCTTTATTCCTTTTTTTCTTTGCTTTCTAACTTCAGCATTTTGTTTCTTTTCATCTTTACTCATTAAACAACCAACAATTCTACGCCATTCTTCGGTTAAAAAATACCTACGTGGCATATCTTGAGCTATCCCACCTGAATCAAAACATAAAGCCATTTCGTAGTGTATAAACTCTACAATCTTTTGAGACATGTTGTTTTTAGATCCCTTAGCGGTTTCTTCAATTACAAGCTCAGTTGGTTTAAAATTGTTGATTAAATCTATGATTGGTGAAATACACTGACCAGACCAATCTAGGTAATTCTCTGGATATCTGCCTTTAGGTTCGGATATCTTTTCAAGAGTACCAGCATCTACAAGGTCAAATTCACCAACCTTAGCTACGTCTATAACAGCCCAACCTGTTTTTGAAGACATATCTAGTGCAAGAATTCTACTCAACATCTCTATAGCCTGGGTCAAATCCTTCTCTTTCGTTGATCAGGATGTTGATATAAGCTAGTTTTAATTCCAATGTCTTCTTGGCATTTGCTAAAGGACCTTTAATCTCACTTAATTCATCTTTTGCATACTGTAGGTCAGGACAATTATCTTTTTTAATTTTGAAATCTTCCGCAATCATCGTATACTTAATCATTTGAAGTTCAAGGTCTTCTTTACAAATAGAGTCATCTACAAACTTTTTTAACTGTTCTACTTTAGATATAGACTGCTTAATAACAGTGTCGTAAGGTTTAGACTTTTCTTTCACAACCTCTTGCAACTTCTTTACCTTGTCGCTACTACTAATAGCATTCTTTGTTTCCTCTAGAAATTTTGTATACTGTAAAAGATTAGTACTCAACTCAGCCACTCCCATAGGGTATAGGGTTTCAAAAAAGATACCGTGATCTTTTTCTATTTTGTCTTTAACTTTTTGAACTTTATCAGCCATTACTACTCCTTAAGTTTGTTTTCTTTGTAGTTAAATTTTGGTAATTTCTTTAAACATTTTTTATTATTTAGATGTTGAATTGTAGATTCAATAACACACAAGTTAGCTTGATCACCTTTGGGTACTAACCTACACTTATCTCCTAAATAGATAGGGAAGTTCTTACTTGCAAACAGACCTTTAGCTCCACTAATAATAGTAAATAGATCGTGTTTATCCAACATATAGTCAGAAGTGTTTAGTAAGAGGTGTTTTTCAAATAAAATCTTAAGACTCAGAACTCTATCGTTGTGACCCTGTTTTTCCATGTTTTCAAAAAAACGCTTAATATCTACTTCTAACTCTTGACTAATTTTGCTCATTCAAACTCCGATACATTATAATACCACACTTTTTCCATTTTCCTTGACAACTGTGATCCCATCTGTAATCATTTCTTTGGCAATTGGATTATGGTCAACAATTATGATTTTTTTGTTAGTGTCTATCTGCTTAAGAACTTCCAAACACTGAGAAATGTTAATATCCTCAAGACCGTTAAAGGGTTCATCTAAAATAAAGAAATCAGCACCCTTACCAGCCTTAGACTCTATCATATCTATAACAGCTAAATCTACAGCTAGGTCAATCGCAGTCCTTTCTCCACCCGATAGAGTTTTGATATTAACCTTATCGTAACCACACATATTTACAATAGCATTAACTTCATCCTTGATTGTTCCAGACTTGTTTTCCTTACACCCTTCAAAGTAGATAGTTGTATTCATCATATTAGGTATGTCTGATAAGATTTCGGTAGCGTAAGACCCGATATAATCCAGTGTATCTTGGAATACCTGCAAGGTGTACGATTTAAGTACTCTTTTGGATTCTTCTGCTACTGAGAGTTTATAGTTGCTATCTTTAAGATTGTCGTTATCTGCAGTTAGAGAAGATTGCATTTCTTTTATCTTAACTTCAAAGTTAGACACTCTTTCTTTATATGAATTTAGAGAGTTTTGATAGTTGCTCATTTGGCTTTGAATATTTTTTAACTCACTTTCTTTTGAACTTAGATTACTTTTAATATCTGTGGCGTTTTTATTATAACTACCCTCTATTACATTTAGCTTGGCAGTATAGTCACTTAGTTTTTTAAGATACTTATTTTCAATATCTGAATTTTTACTTATCTTAGAAGCATTGATTTCAACTATGGATTGGTTGATTTCGTTTACTTTTTTGTTAATTTCCTCTACTTTGTCCTTAACATCAAATGAACTATGTGCTTCATCTATAGCTTGTAACTTACTTTCCAACAAAGGTTTCTTATCTATAAATTCCTTTAATGCTAGTATAGATACCTTAGAATCTTCAATCTTACTAGTTAACTCTTGTATTTTGGCTACAGCACCTTCATCACTCCACTGTTGGAGACAGGTAGGGCAATTACTTTCTTCTAAATGTTTCTTTTGCTCTACAGTCTTATTGATCCCCGTAACTAGTATATTTATACTTTGTTCGTGATGAGGTATTGAGTTTAACTCTTTATTTGTCTCATTTCTAGCAACTTCCAATTTAGAGATGTTTTCTGACGATACTCTTACGATCTCAGCTATTTCAGCCTTATGGTCTGCTATTTGATTTACTAATTTAGAAACCTCTTCCTCATCTTCTGCATTGGATATAGGTTGCGGCTCTACAGGTTTTTCAATAGATATTTTTGCCAATTCTTCGGCTTTTTTTAAATCGTTGTTTTTAGAGTCTTCTGCTAATGTTTTGATTTCTTTTTCGAGAATACCGACCTTACTAGCGTCAAAGTCAACTACAGGTTCTTTTTCAAATTCCCTAAGTTGCTTAACGTCTTCTAGAGATTTTTCCTTAAGCTCAATTGCCTGTATAAGCTCTTGAATCTTAGACTTGATATCTTTAATATCAAGATCAATTTTGTAGGACTTTTTAATGGTCTCTTCTAAACCCAAAGCTGTCATTAAAAACTCATAAGATTCTTTACCAGTTAGGTTAAGAAAAAAACCACCTTCTTTTTGTTTCTTATGAATCATCTTTTTAAATAACTTCTTAGGAATACCAATAATTTCCCACAACCTCTCTTCAGCTAATTTTACGTTTCCACTTACAACTTCATCACCATACTTAATAGTAAGACCGTTTTTCTTACATCTTCTGATAGTTAAAGGTACTTGGTTAGCTATATACTCACCTTCAACGTACATAGACTCTTTTGTAAGTCTAGATTGCATTGCTGTAGCAGGTATATCGTTAATACCAAACAGGTAGTCTTGAGCATGAAAGATACTAGACTTAGCAGCACCCGACCCACCACCTGTATCGTTATTTTGACCGTTGACTTGTATTAATTTGTCAAAATGAGTAAAATCAACAGTCTGCTCTTCTACAAATGTAGCTATATTGTTAAACGTTAAACTTTTAATTGATAACATTAGTCTTCTTCCCCTCTACTTTTCTTTCTGGTTTTTTCTACCACCGCATCCATTACTTCAACTCTTCTGGCTTGAATTCCGTTATCTATGAATTGTGTACTTTTAGAGGTTGGTGCTCCAAGAGTCCTTTCCAGCTTACCTGTACCACAAGCTCCACAATCGAGAAAAGACGAAATATCCTTTGCTTCTTTGAAGAATTTTTTTATTTCGTTGTCACAGTCTGGGTTGTTACATACAAACTTAATAATCATAAAGATCTCCTGATTTACTATTATACCACAATTGCCAAAAAAAGCCCCAATTAAGGGGCTTTTTAAAAGTAATTATTCACTGTCTAGTAAGAGTACTCAATATGATCTTTTAAATCTCTATTAATGATGTTTTTTTGTTTTTCCATCGCTTCTTGTAAGATACCTAAATTTAATTTTTTATCATAAGCACATAGTTCATTTGAATTATCTTCACAACTAGCTCCAAACTTACCGTTAGACTCTAAGAATTTTTGAAGATCCATATATCCCTTGTTTGTTAGTAACTCAGCACTCATAGAAAGAGGAGCAGTTAAGATTGGACATCCAGATAGCTTTACTTTAATTTTAAAAAACATAACGTTAATTACACTATCTCTTGTTTTTGAAGCTAAGTCACTCGAACAAGATACCGTGGCAATTTCATCAGCGTAACCTTTTTCCACAGCCTCAGGACCATTTAACCATAACTCATTGTCATAAGCAGATCTGTAAGATTGTAGACTTTGTTTTCCATTAGTTCTTTTTACAGTAGTTTTGTCTAGCATGTCGATTCTCTTCAACCACATTCCATATCTAGAATCAAGTTGAGACAGTCCACCTCCAAATTCACCCTTAAAGCCACCTCTAGCCTTGTGAGACATGAGAACACCGTACTTAATAATATAACGCTTACCGAGGTTTTGAACTGTTTGAAAGCCCATAGATGCTGCGAACAAGGTAACTGTATGTACTGGTCTATTTAGTCCGTTTACGAACTCATACAACTCCAAACCTGCTTGTACAGATCCACCTGGCGTGTTTAGTACTAAATAAATAGGATATCCACTTTTCAAATTGGCATCTAACTTAAGTAGATCTTGTTTTAAGGTAGAAATAGATGAAGAACTAAAAGAAGTACTTAAACTTACTGTATTGTCTGACGTTAATTTAATTTCTTTTGCACTGATTGTCAGACTCATCATCAGTACCAAAAGCATTCCTAAAAGTTTTTTCATTTCTTCTCCTGTGAAGATTGGTTGTTTAGGACTAAATTATAACACAATGTGTAAGAAAGTATGTATTTATTTCACATATTTTTATTTTTTACGTGATCTCGATAGGATAGCTAGATTTTTAAGAGCCTCAGAAGCTTCGTTTTCACTTACTTCACCATCTTCATCCTCTATAGAGTCTAACACATCACTTGTATTTTGAGTGTAAGCTGTAGCCTTAGGTACTCCAGAATTCGGCTCTTCTGGGTTTTTAGGGTTGATTATTTTATCTATAGAGTCCATCACTTTGTAATACTGAGATAGCATTTTAGTATCTATTTCTTCAATAATACTGTCATCTTTGTTTTTTAAGTATTTGTTAAATTTTCCACCGTAATACTTGTTCAAAGCACTTACCATAGTGGTCATAGTGTCTAGTGCCTCTAGCTTTGAAGCCATACATTTAGCAACAACAGCATCGCTCATATCTGAATAGTGAGCCATTCTCTTTTCGTGCCACGCACACTTTTCACTAAAATACAGAATAACATCTCTTTTTGAGTTTGTTAGTGTAGCGATTTCCAAATAGGTCTTTCCAGACATATACAGTTCAAACCACTGAAAAGCGTCTGATTCACTAGTCTTTAGTAAACTAGGACATCCGTTTGACTTATAGTTGTCTAAAGATTCTCTTTCTTCTTGACTAAAATCAAACGATGTATGATTTAACTGTTTATTTTCCATTTTTTACCATCTATTTTCATCTCTACTTTAGTTTCAGACCAAAAAAGAAACTTAACACAAGCAACTATCTGATCAATACCTTTAGATACCTTTTCCATATCTAATTCACTATCCTCTTTAAAGCCGATGTCGTAGATAACTTTACCTGCAAAGAAATCTTTAGTCTTATTTTTTCTAAAGAAATTCCAAGAGACCTTGATCGTATCAACATCGTCTAAGAAGATAAATGCCCAAGATTTTAAGTTTTCCTGTTGGAATTGGGATATGTTTTTAGACACTTGGAGCATATTTCTATGATCTGTTACAACATCTTGTTCTTTTTTAATTAGATCCACTTACATTCTCCAGATAACTAACAACGTCTTTTGTCTCTACACCATCTATCAAACTAAACATTTCACCTCTAAGATAGTCGTATATACTGATGTTATCAAATTTGTCAATCTTACCTATTTTTCTATCTGTAGGTCTAGCTTTGATTTGAGCTTTATTTTTATACTTCTTTTTCATCTTGGTGATCCAAGCTGATTTACCTACCAATTCAATGTAGTTCTTAGCATTTTCAAAAAGCTCAGCTTCCTTTTCACCCTCAATCATAGTGTGCTTATAGATAGGAGTAAGTACTTTAGAAGTAGAAATAAATTCTTTAGAAGCTACAGATCTATCTTCATTATGGGTATAAATCCAAATTCCCTTGTCTTTATTGGCATCGCTCATATTATCCCATTTGGCAGTGCCTGGGTAATCACATTTTCCAATTTGTTGGTTGGCATGAATGTGACCGCTAATAATTGCATCTTGTGCTACCAAAGATGGGTCTATTCCATCTTCAGCATAAAAGCCGTTGTCATATTGAGCACCTGTAAACGTCTGGTGTGCTACTAATAACTTTGTAGCTCCTTGGCTGTACAGATCTTGAGAAGCCTTTAAAAACTCCTCTTTGTTGCTCATGTACGGTATGTATGCGATTCCATCTACTATCGTAGGTTCGTTTAGAATCATCCTCATACAATCAGCAGTACCGTCATCTTTAAATATATTAAGAGCATTCATAACCTGCTCTTTCTCTCTAGAGCCAGGTTGATCATGATTACCAACTAAAACCCTACACTCCAGACCAGCTAACTCTATTTTTTCAAAAGCCTTCTGCCAAAAATCTACAATCTCAACTCTCATCACAGCGTGTGTATGGAATAGATCCCCAAGAAATTCTATAGTGTTTATTTTTCTATCCAAAGCAGTCGCTACAACAAAGTCTATTAACTTCTCAGACTCTTTTAGGTTTGAAATCATAACGTGTGGATCACCGATCCTTAATATATTCATTTACTACTCCTTAACAAAAGACACATGTCCAAAATTAATTATAACACAAGATTCCTTCATGTCCTCACAAATTAGTGGAATTGAGTACTGAGGAGTTGTATGTAGTATTTCTTCTTTAATGTAGACTACAGAGCCTTTCTTAATAGATAGGTCTTTGGTTATATACGCATCTCTCAACACTTTAAGACCTATTAATGCAGTTTTTTGGGAGATTGTAGCCATTCCACCCTGTATTTTCTTTCTAATTCCACCTTCTTTCACATAAGGCTCACAAATAACGTTGTTGTTGTACGAAATCACAATTCCACTCCTTTTAGTCTAATAACTTTTCTTTCTATAACTTCTAAACTAGTACATGCGTTTGTTACATGTTCCATAGCATCTTTTTTTTCAACTATATCTTCAACCATATCTGGGTGAGGTGTGTAGTCATAAATGCCAACACCCTCTTCGTCTTCACCCTCTTCACTTAACTTACTATCTACACTAATGTAGTTAGATCCGTTCATTAGTGTAGTAATTTGTATTTCTGTAATTGGTAGTTTTGGGATTCTTTTACCTTTCTCTTTATCTTCTAAAAAACTTTCGTTAACTGCATCTGTAAGGTCTTTAATGTTATCAATCTTCATCCTGTGTCTCAGGGCATTTGCTCTATAAAGTATCTTTTTTTCTTTAGGGTATAGATTAATGAAGGATTTTGAGTATTCTTCTATCATAAAGCCAACCATTCTACCTATACTAACAGAAGCCCATACCTTCCTGTAATCACCAGTATACTTATCAACGCCAGCTATAAGACCACAAACACATATGTCTATTAAGTCTAGTAATCCTAAATGTGATTTTGGCGTTTTACTGTAAAATATTTTAGCTCTATTGATAGCTAAGGGTAGGTTGTTTTCAATTAATATATTTCTAGTTTCTAGTATTTCTGTATAGTATCTTTGAGATCTTTCTGGTAAATCTCCTTCCCAGTTATCCGATATATACTTAATAAGTTGGTAGTTAATGTCGAACTTCATTAGAGCTTGAGGATCTTTGGCTCTTATAGCTGGAGAGATGTTGGAACTAAAATTCTTAGAACTTTCTCTAAAATAAGATTGAGATTTTAAAATATTGCCTAGACCATCTTCCTTATCGTTTATGAAACTTATAAAATTTCTATAGACCCTAACTGCTTGACTGTACTTAGATATGTCGTTTCTAAACTTTCTCTCTAAATTTACTAGTTTTTCTACTTGGGCTTGCTGGTCTCCTATGAGTCCTTCGTTATCCTCAATAATGTATTTGATATTCTCAGCTAATTTCTGAAAATGTCTATCGTTGATTTTTTTTCTAGCCATTAGTTAATATATACCACATTATTTGACATAAACTACTTCTTCACCAGTTTCTTCGTAATATTTAACACGTTTTTTTAACTGGTTACCTAGAATTGTTTGTTTTACAACATCAACATCCCATATTTTAGATTGAGTTTTAGGTTTGTGAAATTTAGCGTACTTTTTCTTCATCCATCTAGTAGCTCTCCCCATCGTACCTTGCTTTGTAACGATCTCAGAGCTTCCACCTACCCAATTACACACATTGTGTGTTGGATATATATTAGTTCCAGTAGCTATTGATTTAGTCCCTATTAGAACCCTTACTTCGCCACTATTAAACCTTTCTAGTTCATCCGTTAGATTAACCTTTTCTAAACCCCATATAGCAGCATCTTTCTTAGATCCAGAGTGTATATATGTGTAGGGTACTTTAAGTAGCTTAGCAATTCTGGCTATTTGAGACAATTCCTCTACCAAAATCAAAGTAGATTCTTGCATACTTTCCCACATGACATTTGAAATGTTAGCAAAGAATTTAGCTACTTCTTGGTTGCGTAATAAATGCTCTCTTTTACACTCAAGTGGATCTGACTTTCTTAAGGTAGACGGGCTAAAGGTAGTTTTTACATAAAACTTCAAAGGACATAGAAAGCCTTTGTCAATTGCATCAGATATTGACATTTGAAGTACGTTCTTTCCAACAATGGATTGTAATACTTTAACAGTACCATCACCCCTAGTTTGTGTAGCACTCATAAAGAATCTTCTTGGAGCATCTTTTAGAACACCGTGACAAACCTTGTCAAGCCCATCAGCACCCCAAGTATGAGACTCATCTACTAATAATGCTTTTTTATTAGCAAAAAAATCATACTGAGGAGTTCCCTCTTTTAACATAGTTACAGATCTACCAATGGCTATAGTAATTGGTTTTTTAATATCTTTTTTACCATCACCGTAACCACCCACATTCTTTTTTCCCAATCTAATTTGAAATTCATGCATCAGTTCTTTAAAAATAGAGGCAGAAGGTACTACGATAACTACGTCTTCACCGATTTGTTGAGCCAACATCATTAATATAAAACTTTTTCCACAACCTGTAGGTAGCTCAACGTTCCCATGTCCTATTTTAAGCAATTCTACTACAGACGTGCCTTGGTATTCGTAAGGGTCAAACTCAGGCTCTACAGCCCATTTGATAGGTTTTAGAGCTGGATAGGAGATTTTGTTGGTTAAAGTGTACTCTACACCTCTAATGTAAGGTATAGAACCTGCTTTCATAGTAAAGTTAGCTCCAGTATCTGTCAAAACATTACACCTAACTTGAGATAGTAACTCTATTTCCCTATCTTCCCAAGTGTCGTAATTTTTTTGTTTCCACCATCTATTGTTCCGATGTCTACGCAACTCTTCTTTGATTTTACCATCTTCATAAGCAAACTGTTGCCTAAGAGTATCGATTTGTTCTTGACTTGCATTTGTCACCTTAGCAAGCGTTGGTGATTCTATTGTAATTTCCACAAACTATATATACCACAAATAGCAATCTATAAAGTATGGAAGCACTAATTAAATTTATAATGTCTTTTTTAAAAACAGAAAAAAAGCCCGAAAAAGAACAAAAAATAGCAAAAAAAGACAAAAAACAAGAAAAAATAGCAAAAAAAGACAAAAAACAAGAAAAAATAGCAAAAAAAGACAAAAAACAAGAAAAAAAGCCCGAAAAAGAGGAAATTGACTGGAACAACCCAGAAGCTAAAATAAGTAAACACTTTAAAGTCAGAGAAGTTATTTACCTTCCAAGTTGGAAAATGTTTCACATTCCATCTGAGCAAGAAAAAAAAGATATAGTTGAGTTTGCAAAAAAAATGGATGATATTAGAGACACAATAGGGTTACCAGTAAATGTTCACGTTTGGATAAGACCTAAAAGTGTTAATAACCCTGACCACAAGAGACATGGGCAAGATTACAATGTCTTTATAGGATCTAAATCAAAAACTTCTGGTCACATTACTGGTATAGCGGTTGATTTTCACTTTAAAGGGTACTCTAGCCCTGCACTTTGTCACGAAATGAGACAATTGATAATTCCCCATCTAGAAAGGTTAAACCTTAGGATGGAAGATATTAAGGGTAACTGGATACATATTGACAGTAAACCAGTAGGTCACAAAAGGTTCTTTAAACCTTAAGCCGCCTTCATACTGTTCTTAAGTGGTGTACCGTCATATTTTGTAAAAACTTTTCTGTCCATTAGGCTAACTACTTGATTGAGGATTTGTCCTTCTCTGTTCCAATTCTCACTAGTAGAAACTGAAAGGTAAGCTTTCTTGATATTGTTAGGGTGAACTCTCAAACCTCTTGCAAAAAACTGATTTCTGTTGTCAAGGTCTTTAGAGCACTTGAAGTCAACTAAAGAAGTAATTGTATTGTCAGAAAATCCTAAGATCCCTTTGTTAACAACGATAAGGATAGAGTTAGTTGATTTTTTAAAATTATCAATCTGATCGTTGTCTTTGTCATTTTTAGAAGTAGAAACAAACACTTCTTTTCTAAAAGTTTCTTTAAGTATCTTAGCAACATCATTAGCTTCTTTGATATTACTACAAGCCCACATAACTTTAGTCATATTGTATCTACGTTGCTTAGCTTGCTTATAAACAGCCTTAACCTTCTCTAAAAGATTATTTCCATCATATCTAACAACGTCTAAATCGATTGCTGAAAAAACACCATCTAAAAGGTCATTTGCAGCAATAAAGTGAATACCAAACTTCTTGATATCTTTGTTAGACTTATCTACAGCATTGTTGTACTTGATAAAGTAAGAAGGTGATCCTGTCATAAGGATTTGATGCTTAGGGTTAAACTTTGCAACAATCTTATCGACCATTGGCTCGTAGTAGTATTGATGAGCTTCATCAACCATTAATAAATCCATTTCAGTAATATCAGCAGAACTAGAAGGAATTCCAATCTCTACTTGACTTCCAGATCCAAAAGCACCAAAAGTAAAGTTAACATCTACATTAGGTGTTTCAAAATTGTCAATCATTTGATCTTTAAGAATATTTTGGTTGTGAGTTAAAATAATAACTTTAAAGTTTGGCTTAATCTTAAAAAGATTGTTAAGAATATGGATAGCCATAGTAGATTTACCAGAACCTGGTGCAGCTGCCAAGATAGAGGCAACAAGGCTAGTATCTAAAGCCATCTCTAATACTTTGTTAGCAGCTTCGATTTGGTAAAAATATTTATTAGTTGTTTTCATACTTTAATTATAACAGATTATAATCACAATGCAAGCTTTTTTTTAAAAAAATAAGCCCCCAGACAAGGGAGAGTAGTCTGAGGGCTTGAGAAACATTCTTCAACAAAGGAGAATAACTAACTATACCACGTTTTTAATATAATGCAACATTTTTATGCCACTTTACCGTATTTTTTTCTTTGATACTCTAATTCGTTCCAATCAAGTCCTTTCCAAGTAACCTTACCAGCTTCATCAAAACCAAAACCTTCAGCTAAATATGTAATTTTACATCTGCAATTTGGATGTAACCCTGCGAATTTAGGGTTTTTTTCACCTTTTTTATGGTAAGTACTTCCTATTTCTGATAGTTTCCATAATCTTGGCGTCTTTCTGTCTGGTAATAGGTGTAACTTAAACTCTTCCGAACCTGTAACATCATCCACAGTGACAATAAAAAACACAGTAGGGTCTTTTTCACCGTTGGACTCTCCAACTTTAGAAATCTGTAAAGCAGTACCTATATTGGCTGTTTTATTTGACTCACTGTTGGCTATCAATTTAAAGTGCTTACCAGCCTTAGACATCTCATCTCTAAAGATTCCCTTAGCCTTATCTGTACTTACTTTTCCACCCTTAAGGTTTTGCTCTAATACATAGGCATTTATATCGTGAATAATTCTAGACTGAGTTCTCTCTTTAAGAGCGTCTACATAACCACTAGCAATCCTTAAAAGAACCTTTAAAGTGTCCTCTTCGTCTGTATTGGGTTTTTTAGTACCTAAAGCTTTTAAAAATAAGGAAGTTAAACTGTTCTTAGCTGTGCTAAATACTATTTTTTTGGTTTTAGATATTTTTGGAACTAAACCTAAAAAACTCAAGGAAATTTTGTCAAAGCGTTCTGAGACCATCTTTTCGATAGCCTCAGTAGCCTTTATTCCTAGACCTTTCATTCTTCTAACTTTATTCCTTCTTTGAGGATTATTTCTTCTAAGTTATCAGTAACAGATTTTGTATTCGCTTCTGTTTCCCACTTTTTCAATATTCCGTTTACTAAGTTTTTTTGTTCAGAAACAGTTACCTCTTTATGGTTACTTTTAAGTGCGTTTTTATGACTCTTTCTTAAGTCTGCAATTTCTCTAACAATTTTTCTAATATCTGTAACTTTAGGCTTTTCACCTTTAGATACTAGACTTTCCAACTCACCAATTTGCTGATCAAGTTCAGTTCCAGCTTCTTCACCCATTTCTTCTGGAGACATCTCTTGTCCTTGCATAGCAGGGTCAATGGGCTGACCAGTTTCTGGATCTATTTGAGGTTCAATAGGTTGACCTGTTTCTGGATCTATACCTTGCTGCATCATTTGTTCTTCTTGCTGTTGCTGTTGAGCCTCAGCTTGGGCTTGCATCTGGGCTTCTTTCATTCCCTCTTCATATCCCATTTTATAGTAGCTTTCACAACTATCTTTAAATTTAGACCTCATATCTAGGTATTTAGTCTTATAATCTACACCTGCCATAATTTCCTCTTTTTGTTACTTATCAACATCTGATTCATCTAAATAATCTTGTATATATAAATCCATCATTTTTCTTTTTGCTTCACCTTGTAACCCAACTAAATAAGCCTGTGCAGCTGTAGGGTTTAATTCCGTTAACATCTCTAACCATTGAAAAAAGAACTGATCTCTTCTGTAGTTTAAAATCGGATCAAAAACAGCTGTTGGAGAATCCATATAGAAACTTTCAAATTTACCAACGGTCATGTGGTTATCTGATATTTGCCTTATAAATTCATTAAAAGGAACGTTACCGCCCATTGAAGGTCCGATAAGCTCTTTTTCTGTATTTTCCATTACCCCGTCATACGTCATATGAATTGGCATATCTGTTTGAAGTCTTTGAGATTCTTTTTCTCTTGTTTCAGCATCAAATCCAGCAAGAACAATATCACACAGTTGAGATAGCTCTGGATCAATTAGAGGAAATACTTTGTTGTTTAAAAAGTTTTCCCAATGATTAATAAGAGGTCTGATACCTGTATCTCTAGCTGCAGTTAATTTCCACTCATTATTTGCTTCAGAAAGACCTTGCTGATTAGTACCTCTTGATAGATGGGCAAAGCCTGGTAATTCATCTGGAGACATATTAAATGCAGATAGGATATTTCTAGTTGTTTGATCAAATAAGTACTCGAACTCACCATCTTTCTTTTGTGCTGTAGTTGATACCCACTCTACATTATCCGTAGACGAAACACCAAAAATAGGTACTCTAAATGAATTTTCAACACTATTGATAGAAGCATTAAACTGCTGCTTAACATCCTCAATTGTTGCTTGATCGATTTCATCTGACTGAATTACTAACATCCCCTTAGCTGCCTTACCGTTTTGGAAGTACAGTTTATTGTAGTGCTCAATAGAAGAGTGTGTAGTAACAGCTGTGATAACTGTATCTAGAGGAGTTACTGGGTATCCATTGTGCTCAACATCAGTTGAAGGATATAGATTATAAACAATTAATTCTTCTGGTGCAAAAGCTTGTCTTGGAAATCCTTCAACTACCTGAACCCAATCGTACTGGTATTTTTCAAGAATATCTGTGTCTATATCAACACCAGTCATTTGTTTAATCAATTGTATAGAGTTTCTACGAACTGCCTCAGCAGCTTCACCGTCTTTAACAGCGTGATATATTGTTCCAGCATCTACAGGTCTAAATCTATGAAACTCTTTGTTGTCATCGTCAGAGTAAATAACCTCTGTTGCAAAAGTACCAAACGCTAATCCGTTTCTAGTTTGCATATCCAAGAACTCAGGAAGAGTCATTTTTTCTTTTTCTTCCAAACCTTCGTTAAAACCACAGTTTACTAAAACCTTTAGAGTTCTATCAATTCTTTCTTGGATCTTAACCATCTGTTCTGGCTCAATAACTTTTTGAAACTCTTCTTTGAGTGTAAGATCAATACCAATATCATGTCTGTCTTTTTGGATATGACCAAACATCGACATCGAGTTACCACGAGCACGAAGGATACCAGCTACTAGAAGATTGTGTACTCTAATTGACTTAATCGCTCTTTCTGGTAGTAAACCTCTCTTAAGCTTATAAATACCAGCATAGTGGTCTTTATTTAGAGGGTTTTCAGTAATAGCCAGTCGAGGAACTTTTCTCTTTTTGTCTGCAGAACCAATTGCGTTTTTGATAATATCCGTCATGTAATCACCATGACCAGAGTTTTTAGCAATTATTTCGTTAAACTCATCTTGTCTTTCTTGGATTGGAGAGGCTATAAGAGGTTTTTTACCCTTAGCCTTTTCTTCTTTTTTGTCGCTCATATATTACCTATTCGCCTGTAACGTAAAAAATTGCAGCTTCTGACGATGATTTATTTTCCACTGAAGCTTGAATCATATCTCCAGTTTTTAGCAGAATGCCTCTTTTAAGTTTAGTTCCAGCCCCTAGTGGTTTGATATTACCTACAGACACGCCATCAATGGTAATATCTAACTCTTTATCTGACTCTATATATATAAATTGTTTTGAATTGTTAAAAATAGAAAGTTGTGCTGTCACGTTACTCTCTACTGGAAGTGCTGTTCCGCTATATATTTCAATATAGTCTGGATTTACATCTGTAATTTCGTAAGTACCTAAACTTACAGGAGAAAATCCAGCTGTAAGTTTAACTTTATCGTTTTTCTGAACACCGTCTTGTGAAAAAATTTGAACTTCTGATAAGAAATTAACTAAAACTATTGGACCTTCTACCTGACCATTTGAATCTTCATATTGAATAGAAGTTGCAGTTACAGCTATAATAGTGTACAATCCCTGATTAGCTTGATTAAATAAAGTACCTAACCTAACCTTATCCCCAACCTGAACACCTCCTACAAGAAGATCTAATGGAGTCCCACCAGTAGATGATAATTCCATCACAGTGCCGTTTCTTGTTAATGTAACTTCTGTTGTGGCGTCAGCCCCAGTAGCTCTAGATTCTCTAAAGACTGGTGCAGTTCCACCGTTATGGGATAAAATGTAAGTATTACTGGTACTTGCTTTTAAAGTTATATCGTAGGTAGTTGTATTGTCGTCTGAAATAAGAACATTTCCAGAAAAAAGATCTAAAACCTGTCCCGATTGTAATTTCAATGACTTAGAGCATGGCTCTTGAATGTCTAGTCCACATTGATCGGAAGTCCAATTGACATTATTTAAACTTGGACTATTAGTTGCATTTGCATCTTCATATATGTTAATATGATTAAGCAGGTTCATTTTTGACATATTTTCTCCGTTGTATACTTATATATACCATAAAGATTGCTGTTTTACGCAACTTTTACTTATGTTAAGTGTTTCTTGCGAAAGAATCACCACATTATCTTTTTCTTAGCTTTACTTTTCGCATTTAAAGTCTGATCTGTAGCTAAAGATCCTATTTTTTGCTTCATTAGGTCACTATTTACACTTTTAGCTACTTTTTGGAGGTCTCTAGAGTTACCTATTAGCTTTTTTTGCTTCTCAGCTCTACCACCACCAGCCATACCAAAGCTAGGCTTAACACCTTTTGAAAATAGGTTTTGGAATGGGTATCTAATAGAATCCATAATATCTGATACACCATCCTTATCATGGTAAGGCTTACCTTCTATAATGTCACCCTTACCATCTGTAGCCCATCGATATTCACCGAAAGCTTCTTTTACTTGGTGGTTGTTTGGCGTATCTAGTATAAAGTATTTTCTAACATTTGCGCTGTCTACACATTTTGCTTGTAGTGCAGAAATTCCAGCAGCAACATCTTTGTTAAACTTAACACAATTCATATTAGCTTTACGCTTAAGTGTCTTTAAATAAGAAGGATAGTTTTGATCACAATACCACTTACTAACACCCCAAGTGTCTTGCATTTCTTTTCCGTATTTTACAATATCGTCTATTTCAAGACCAGGCATGACCATAGAATCCATGTGCCATATCTCACCACCAGGCAGTAATGCAAATACAACTAAACTAGTACAATCGGTAAAACCCCAGTCAGCTCCACCAATAAACTCAATACCTAAGTCAATCAAATACTGTTTAAGATTATTAAAATCACAAGGGTTATCAACACCAGATATTTTTTCCCAAGCATCTTGGACAGTGAGTACATTTTTAGCTTCGTCAAATCTAGGATACACTAAACCACTTGAAGATGGCTTGTTACATAGTAACTGTGCGTTTGCCATATCTGGCTCAATCTGTCTAAAGTTATTTAGGGTTGCTGATAGTTTTTTAAATAGACCACCAACATTGTCTTGAGGTCTATCTACTAGATAGTTCTTCATAACTGGTAAAAATGGATGATCTGCAATTCCAGCATAAGCTTCAAAACGTTCGTATTTAGTCTGTATTTTTTCAGGCAGTGCTTCCCAAGCCTCTTGTAAGATAGACTCCATAGGGAGATCTCTAGCTAGATATCTAATCTGTTTAGGTTCATCTACCTTAGCCTCTTCGTGAGTAATTCTTTCAGTTACATCTAAAATATTCCAACGCAAAATTTCACCACCAGCATCGATAGTTTGTTTAAGCGTCTTTTCCATAAGTCCACCAGCAAACTTACGAGTAGATAGGTATACAGTTAATGGATAGTAGTCTTCATAAACAGAAGGGATCATCTTGGCTTCTTTTAAGGCTCTTGGATCTTGAACAACGTCAACTTCGTCAATAAATAACATAGGAACGTGCTCTGAGTTAGCACCTGCGATAGTTGCAATAACGATTCGGATATAGATTTCTTGATCTTTATCAGTCAGCCAAGCTACCATCTTCTTATTGTCAGAAGATTTTCGCCAACCGTTAGCTTCCAAATAAGGTCTAGTACTTCGTAAAAAAGCATTGATATACTGAATAGCCTTGGCTGATTGTGAAGTAATTGCCGCCATATGAGCCATACTGATTCTAAAGTGTAACATACAAAGCACTTCAAGAGCCGCTGCCCCAAGTGTCTTAAACGAGTCACGAGAGGCTAACATACAGACTTGTGGGATGTGTTCGTTTTGCCCAGTCCTCATCAACTCATATATTCTCCACATAGCCTCTACTGGACCGTGAGTAGATGTAGGGTAAACAGTACCGTATGGAAAGTCTAGATCTAAATACACAAGTATCCAATCTCTCAACTCTTCTGCAGAATTGAGAGGTTTTAAAATGTTTTCACACTTTGATTTGAATTCTACTTGCGATTCGTTTTGCATACTATTTATTAGTCAATTTGTGTAGAGTTATCTTCTAACTTACTCAGTATCATGGATTTTATTGCTAACATTACTTCCTGACCAGAATATTTATCTATATCCTCTTCTTGAAGACCGAGATTTCTAAATAAATTCTCAACTCTTTCAGTGGATCTTTCAGCCTTTGTTAGGGCGTTTTCTGAATTAATAACCATATTGTTAACTTTGTTTGATAGTGTGTTGTAGGCAAACATTTTTTCAGTCAATTCACTTTGTTGAATATTTATTTCCCTATCGTGCTTAGATAAGATTCCCTTAATAAAACTAATAGCTTCAGGATCTTCTACTTTCAATACAGGTTTAATCTGCTTAACATTTGACTTGACATTTCTAATATCACCCTCAAGTTCTCTATATAGAGTATGCATATCTTTTTTTAGTGTATCCATATCGCTCATCGATAAGAGTACTAATTCTCTAGCTTGATCTAGCTTTCCATGAATCATAAACGACTCTTCATTAAACTTCTCCACTTGTTCTGCGCTAGGTACTCCTAGCCATTTTCTAATTAATTTCTTCATTCTTAACCTCTCTCATTTGCTTCATTGACAAAATTTTCAGCGTTATCTAATGTTCTGTTAAAACTTTGAAGGTCTCTAGCTTCTTGTCTTTCCAACTGACCATCTCTAGGGAAACAAACAATTCCACCCAAAGTACCCATAACAGAAGAAATAGACACAGCATTTGTCAAAGCCTGTTTTACAGCCAATGCAGCGTCAAATATACCTAGTTTTTTAGGATCTCCAAAAATACCGTTTTCAACATCGTATACCTTTTTAGGTTTACTGATCATTTCAGTTAAGATTTCTTCAACCTCTTCGTCAGTATACCCAGCATTCTCAAAAAGCTTATAGAAAGGTGCAAAAAGTGATGGTGCTATAACATCTCTAGCTACATCGTCTTCTGAATTAATAAATTTTAAACCTAGATCTACTAAAACCCTGCAACCGCCTGGCAGTATTCCCTCATTAATAGAAGCCCTTACAGCACACACAGCATCCTCTGCTCTATCTGCCTTTTCCTTTAGCTCACCATTTGAAGATCCATATATCTTTAATTGAGCAATACCACTTGTTAATTTACCTAGTCTTTCTTCAAGGAGAACTTTTTCAATCTTAGATTCAGACTGTTCAATTTGAGTAGTTATTTCATCTGCTCTAACTTCTAAATTAACTTCATCTGGATTTCCTACAATTGTAGTTCTAAACCTATAAATATCAATTTTTTCTACACCCTCGCCCCAATCATCCTCAGTAAAGTTACTTAGTGGATTTTGGACATCATATATCTTAGCACCTGTAAAGGCAGATAGATCCAGTAAGAAGTTCAATTGAGAGTTGACAATTTGACTTATAGGTGTTTTAAGTGGTACAACGTTGATCGTGCCTGGGTTTGGAAAGTTAAACGACAGTTGTGTAAGTACTTGGTCTGAGAAACTGTGAGCCACAATAACTACATTTTTAAACTCTGAATCTCCACTTACCCAAGCATTACCGATAGCAAAAAGTTGAGGGTGGATTTGAGAGTAATCAGTAAGACTACCGTCAAATAAGATAAATAGTGGTTTTTCTAAACTACACCTTTGATGACCCTTATCGTTAATAAAGGCAGGGTGGAATTTACCAATAGATTCTTCATAGCCTCTATCGATAGGAAACCCCTCTACTTTAGAGACTTCGTAGTTTCCACTTGGACCAGATAGTTCTTGAATAGTAACGTGTGAACTAGAAGAGATTCCTGTAATCTCAAAGGCTTCCATAACAGCCTTAGCCATTTCTTCATCACCATTGGCAGATACCTTAGCTACTTTTTCAAGTAGTTTTTTGTTTTTATTTGTAATTTTAATAGAGTTACTATCGATATAAGGAATGATTTCTTCCTTAAGGTATTGACTAACTTTTCTAGTAACTTTTTGAGGACTATACTTTCTATTTTCTCTACAAAAATTAAATAGATTTTTAATCAAAGCTGCAGAAATAATGGTAGCAGTAGTAGTTCCATCACCAGCTTCATTAACTGTTCTAATTGCAACGTCTCTGGTTTGCTCTATAATTAGATGCTCATAAGCATCGTCTGAACCTAAAGATCTAAATATAGACACTCCATCTTTAGTATTTTTATTGGGAATACCTGGCAAGTCAGACTCGATAATTGTGTTTCTACCACCTGGTCCTAGAGAAGACCCTACAATATTAGCGATCTTGTCGATAGTAGTAACTACCTTATCCTCTAAATAACTTGGGTTACTAGTGAACATTTTTGCAGGTGTTTTTACTTTCTTTGTTGACATATTTTCTCCATTGGGTTGTTATGTATAGTTAACATATACCACAAAAAAAATGTCAAAATTGATTTATTTTTCGGATAATTCTTTTTGTTTCTCAAGAAAGTGCTTTTCACACCTGTGGTTACCTAAAATAGCATCCTCTTTCTTATCTAGATTATTTCCATATTTAGTAAATGACCATAACTCATCATGCTTAGAAGCCTTAGTTTTTGGACAATCACAACATTTCCACTCATCATCTTTATTCATCATCAAATCCTTCTGATGTGCATGTTTGTACTTTTTCCCAATCAAACACGTAAAAATCCCTATTGTAAGGGCTGTATCTTAAATTTAAACTGGATGTATTGACATAGGTAATCCCGTTGTCTTTGTCTAGGAAAACACCTCTATCTTCGTGAATATGACCAAATACGTGCATTTTAGGCTTGACTTCTAGTATTTTCTTTGATAGGGACTCACAACCAACCCTTTCGTTGCTACGAACTACCCTATCACCATAGCCATAAGAAGGACCGTGTGTTACTAAGATATCTACATCGTCAGATATTAAGTCCCAATGTTTTTTGATTTGTTCTTTATCTCTATTCCAAGCCCAACCACGACCAAACGTAGGTGTAACTGGAGATCCGTGTATTTTAATAACACTACCATCGTTAGCGTATACTTCACAGGAGCTGTCTTCTAAATATAGAATATCGTGTTTTTTAATCATCTCACGAAAAAAATCTAAAGTACCTTCGTACACAACACGATCTTTGAATGTCGGATCTGTGCCTTTGTCGTGATTACCAGCTATAAGTATCTTGTTGTAATGAGGTAAATCACCAAACCATTCTAGAAAGTCATATATACCTCTAGAAGTACCTATATTAGTAAAGTCTCCAGAACATATAAGTATATCCCCCATTGGAATATCCATATTGTAGTGCAAGCCATGCGTATCTGATATAGTTACTATCCTAGTTTTCATACTAAGCCATTAGCCCAACACCGCCCTTGGCAGCTTGAGAAAAGGCTTCTTTAAATCTCTTCTTGTGATCTACAAGTTGTTCTGTAGCTTCAAGGATAGATATGTCTTCAAGTTTAGACCTAACAACAGCTTCTTGAACATGTGCAATTGAAAATTCATTCTTAGCTGAAAGCTTTGCAGCTTCTACTTGAGAATCATCTAACTCTTCAATTCCAAGGATAAATTTGAGTAAGTCCCTACACTCCCTTGCAGAAGGTGTTTTAAGCTCTAATACCTTATCAAACCTGCCTGGTCTGTCAATGAGAGCACCAACTGATTGTTCAGGGTTGTTTGTAGTAGCAATAATAAATGTTGGAACGCCCTTAAATGGAGAGCCAACACCGTCTAAGAAATTAAGTAGAGAAGAGTTTGCACTTCTAGCTCCGTAATTTTCCTCAGAAGTACCACCCTCAACATCTTCGATAACCATGATGAGCTTTTTTACTTTTTTGTCAAATTGAGATCCGTTTGTAAAGAATTTACTAATATCGGTAGCTCTAATCTCAGAAGTATCCCAAATAATAATGGCAGTACCTTCTTCTTCCATAGCTTGTTTACATACAGTATTGATTGCTGCAGTTTTACCCACACCTGGTGGGGAACACAGTAATATAGCTCTTTTAGGTTCTTTTTTAAGTTCCTTATATACATCGAGTCTATTAAAAAACTTATTCTTTTCAGCTATAATCATTGAAGTATTATCAATGGTTTTTAGTAACTTATAGTCTCTTAGTTTAAATTTTTCTAAAATAACACCCATATTAGTATTAGTGGTGTTAAAACAACCTTCTTTAATTATAAATTTTTGTCTTTCTTTGTCATCAACGTCTTTGTATTCAAATTGAATCAGTTCGGTATCAGTCTGAATAGTTAGATCTGATTCAGGTATTTGGAAGTTTTTTTTATTTTTTTGATATTCTGTAGATATTTCATCTAGTTTGGTTACTTTGATTACTTTGAAATGACCGCTTTTGTTTTCTGACATATTTTCTCCTGTAGATTTATATTTTTAATATATCACAAAAAATCAAAAAGTAAACAACTAATCCACACAACCACTGTCAAAGTTGTTATAATTGTGAAAATTATCACTTTCTTTGTTGATACCTATCTTAAGGTCTACACTCGAAATACCATCATCCCCATAAATATATGTCTCATCAGCATGGATTAAGTAATTTTTACCATTTGCTTTCCATCTCTTGTAGCCTTTGATTTTTATCTTTTTTGTTGAAGCGTTAATGTAGGAATCAACATCCATACTGTTTCTGCGACTATTGATATTTGACATAATTACCTACCAGAATATTTTTTTATCTTTTTTCTTTCTTTTTTCTAATACCTTTTCAATAGGTATCTCTTTTATCTCTTGCTCTTTCTCAGCAAGCTTTATCTCTTTTTTCTTGATTTTTTCTTGATTTTTGGATTTTTTTGGTTTGTTTTGACTTTGAAGCTTTTTCAACTCTCTTTCCCAATAAACAACATCTAATTTAGCTAATTCTAGCATCTTGAAAGCTCTATTAGTTCTAACCTCTAACTCTGTAGGGTGACTGTTGCCTTTTTTGTCTTTATACTCTTGGCTACATGGAACACTATTAGACCAATTATGTACCTCATCACCACCGTTTTTAGGTACTACCTTATCTAGAGCAGTAGCTTCTTCATCGGTATAAATGCATTTTCTTTTACTAGTCATACTCTATTATACCACAAAAAAAAAGCCCTTCCGAAGAAGGGCTTTAATAAAACTTGTAATCTAAAGATTAAAGTTGTCCAGAAATATTCTCTAAAAGAACATTCTTTCTTGGTTGCTTAACAGCAAGACATAAGAATCTGAAGTGAGCTTCAGGAAGACTTAAGTCATTGATAGCAAGCTTTAACTTACTATAAGCAGACAATTGGTGAAGACCCATTGTGTTTGACTGTAAAAGGAAACCAGTTACAGAACCAGGCTCTCTATTTCCAAGGTCAACAAAAAGAGTAGTAGCAGCACCGCTATCTTTAACTCTACCAACAAACTTTGCAGTTGAGGCAGATCCACCAGCTTCTGATCTATACACGTTGTGAAATTTAGATCCAACTGAAGGAGTGATAGTGATAGTAGTAGCTTCACCGTCAGCAACAACCTGAGCAACATCAGTTGACTTAACAGACTCGCCTCTTTCTGTTACAGAAGTTACATAGTAACTATAAGTACCAGCTTCTAGAGATGAAGCACCGTTTGAACCTGAAGCACCAGAGATAGCCGGAGCACTTGGAGAACCAGCTCTTGCTCTTGCAGGTCTAGTCTTTCCAGACAAGAATCTTGAAGCTTCCATAGAAACTAAAGCAGAAGATGTCCATTGTGTTCTTAGGTTTGCACCTGAAGCGTCTTGTGGAGATCCAGCAAGCATAATTCTCTCTTTTGCGTGAGCAATCTTATTATACTGACTCAAAGAAATTGGGTCTAGTAAAAGCTTGTCAGCAGAACCATGTTGCATTGCTGATTTAACAGCAGCATCTTCAATAAAAGACTGAGTAAGAGTACCGTTTACAGATACGATTACAGACTGATCAGAACCATATTCAGCGAACATTAAATCCTGAGTATTTGAGATAGCGTCTGACTCTCTAATTTGAGTATCAACTCCTCTCATGTTAGGGATTGCAGCAGAAGCAATTGGATTACCATCAAATACACCAGCATTTGAGAAATCTGAAGCTCCACGGAACGAATCAAATTCGATATCCCCAGCTAATTTCATTGCAGCATCATCAGAAGCTCTAGACTCGGCTTGTTTACCGTCAAAAGCACCAATCATGTTAGCAGCAACAGTTACACGTCTAACTGTAGAGTAGTATGCCATAGGCACGATAGCTCTAGCGTAGTTAGATGTATCTTCTTCACCAATTCCACCTTCTAACTGGGCAGAACCTCCGAAAACACCGTAATCTAGCTGTCTGTTGAATTGAATCAAAGTTGACTTAGCATCTTCAACCTTCAACATTTTTTGTAATTTGATGTGTGAATCATCAAATGTTACATTCTCCATTACAGGTGATAGATCTTCTACCTGTAATGCCGAACCTTGGACTAGTGACTCTGGAGCAGCGTTGTATTGACCTGCTTCTAGAGCTTTCATCAAATCGTTTAACTTATCTGACATTTTATTCTCCTATAATAGATGTTTAATTGCGTCTAGATCAATTTCTTTATGGCAATATTGTGTAACTTTCTGTCTGTCTTCACTCTTAGCGATTTTTCCATTTCTCATGTTTTGTACTAAAACATTGTTAATTTCTTTTCTGCTAAGTTTTGAATAGTCAACTTCATCAGCCTTAATTTCTGTAACTTCTTCTTCAGATTTTTTTAATACCTGAACGTTACCGATCTTAGTAACAGCCTTACGAGCAGGTGCTCTTTTGACCATTTTTGTAACTACTTCTGTTAACATTTCAAAATTCTTCTTAAGCTCTTCTTTTTCTTGCTCAGACTTGGCTAACTTATCGTTAATCGTATCTCTTTCAGACTTAAGTAGAGTTTTTTCTTCATCTTCAACGATAACTTCTTTAGTTACAACTTCAGACTTTTTCAAGTTTTCACTTGGAGCTTCTTCTTCAGTAAAAAGAGTAGACTTAATTGAATTATAATGAGCTTCTTTTTCAGACTTGTTCATAGATGCGTACATCTTGTTCATTTCTGTAATATCACTCTCATCATACTCGTACTCTACTTCTTCTGACTTAGCCAAAGAAACTTCTTCATTAGCATTAGCTTCAGGAGTTTCAATAGAAACCTCTTCATCAATACTTTGCTCAGCTTTAGCTAGGTGTTGTTTGAATTCTACTTCAACCTCACTAATAAGCTTTGCCATGTCTTTTTCATTAAAATTCATGGTTACTCCTTTAATTAGTAGTTAAAATTAAATTCCCTTTGTCTTCATTCTATCGCTATACTCAATAGACTCACCATCACTAGCTTCTGCAAGTGCAAGGTCTGTTGGGTGTGTTTTAATGATCATCTTCATTCCGATCTTTCCGATCTCGATCATGATCTTAGCTGATACTAGTGCATCGACTGCATCTGCTCTTGACGAGTAAGATAGTCTATGAGGTGTGTAAGCATCAAGGTCATTTCCAAAAACATCTTTAGACACTGCACTTTCTTGTTCAATAAAAATTGAAGCTTCGTCAGTGTTAAGAACTAGTTTAGGATACCCATTAACTTTTTCCTCTGATACAGTAAAGCCACGTCTCTCAAGCTTATCTTTAAGCTCTCTTACGTGTGCCTCAGCTACGGCTGTAGATTTTGCCATAATTTCCTCCATATATTGGTGTTAATAGTTACCAGTGAAATTACTGGCATATAAGTTATAAATTACCGTTTTTACTAGCTTTTAAGTAAAAACAAGTACTTAAAGGCGTTTTGTCTCCCAACCTATTATTTTCAATAAAAAACAGTGTAAATAGCAATCTATAAAGTACCTATTGCTATCAACTAAAACTGGCTAAATATGACTAGAAAACACGGAACATTTATACACGGTATTGCAGCTTCTCAACATATAGATTCGAGTGGTGAGAGAATTATCATTTCTGGAGTGGATGTAAGTTCACTAACTCTTGACGGTGTGTTTAACTTTGAACATGAAAGTAAGCAAGCTTCTCAAATTGTAGGTAAAATACTAGAGGCTAAAAAAATACTAACTAAAGACGATTGTGAAAACAAACATCACAAGTTTTTTTGGGATAAAGTAAAGATGCCCTTTATTTATGTAATGGGTGAACTATTTGACAGTGTTAACCATATAGGAGCTAACGATGTAGCTGCAATGGCTAGATACGATAAGAATGTAGACGATACTAAAACAAAAAAGCTAATTAATTTTTCAATTGAGGGTTCTAGATTAGGTAAAGAAGGTTCAAATATTACCAACTGTATAGCTAGAAAGGTAACTGTTACCCTAACTCCCTGTAATAAGATGGCTCAAGCTGAACAATTAGATAACCCATCAAAAGAAGTTAAAGAAAAAAGCACATTTGATATTAAAGAGATACTAGGTAAATTTAAGAAAAGTGAAGAAATTGAGGTTGAATTTTTTAAATCTGAAGATGTACATAATTACCAAACTAACAGTAAAACCAGAAATATTAATAGAAAAAAGAACGTCAATCAAAAGAAAATTATAGATAGAAAAAAGAACGTCAACCAAAAGAAAAGAGTTAACCAGAGAAGTAGTAAGGATTTTTTTACATCAAATGTAAGGAAAGCTATCACGGCATCTTGTGGTTTAGGTGCTCCAAGTAGTATGGTTGGTGGTGCTGCATTGCAGAAAGAGCATATACTCAAATACCTTGCTGAAGATTCTTGGCAAAGGTTTGAAAAGAAAGACGATATTATAAGGATAATTCAAGAAAAATCTCCATCTATGAGTAAGACTGAAGTTGAAGCTGTAGCTAAAACTTTTTCTTATATGCAAGAAAAAAAGAAGGAAATGTCTTTGGAAAAGGCATTGGTAGATAGGGGAATGAGTAGACAGAAAAAAGTACAAGCTAGAGCCGAAAGAGCTGACAACTTCAAACCTAAAACCAAAGAAAAATTCACAGCTGACGGACTTAGAACTATGCCTAAACCCAAAGCACCTGCCGGATCTGAGCCTAAATTGTCTACAGACCACGGTAATAGACCTAAAAGAGGTAGATTAGGATTGATTCAAGGTGGGAAGAAAGATTCTAGTGATCAGACCGAGACAGATATAATGCCAAATCTTGCAGCATCAGAAGATGATAGGTGTTGGGATGGCTACAAACCTGCTAAAGGCAAAAAAGCTTACAGTAAGGGTTCTTGTGTTAAAAAGTCTAAAAAAATCTTAAAGAAAAAATCAGAAGACGAAGATACTGAAAAAGGTGTCTGTTAATGGCAAAAGAAAGAACTAAAAGAGTTGCTGTTTGTCTAGTAAAAGATTGGCAAGACAATGTACTTATGGGCAAGAGAAACGATAACGATCTATGGACAAACCCAGGCGGTCACCTAGATAAGGGAGAGTGTCCCTATGTCGGTGCTATTAGAGAGTTAAAAGAAGAAACAGGACTAGACGCTACAGATACTAAATTAGTTAAAGTCGGAAAAGACGGTGATATGATGATTTACGTTTTTGAAGTTACTGTAGATCCTGAACAAAAAGTTGATGTATCTAAAGATCCAGATAAAGAGTGTGATGATTGGGAATACAAAGACCCTAACGAAGTTAAGGATAAACTTCACGTATCGATAGAAAAAAATATGTTGTTAAAATATTGGATAGATTGTTAATAACAATAATCTATAACCTAATAGTACGCATAAGCGTTACAGAATAATCTGTTCTATAGGAGAATAAAATGATTAGTAAAAGTGAAGAGGTAATCTTAACAGTTGCTCTTTCAAACGAAAGAATTGCAAGTGAGATTGTGGCTAGAGTAATTGACACTGCACCAGCCGATGCAGCTGCAGCACAAGCTATTTTAGACATCATCAAACCATCTAAAAAAGAATCAAAAGAAATTGAAGAGTATTTAGTAGTAGCCCTAACTAGTCGTAAGTACGGTAAGGAAATTGCAGGTCAATTAGAAGTTATAGTTGAATGTCTAAAGCATCAAGTTGATGCAAATGACGTAGCATTAGCTGTAGCTCAATCTAAACTATCACCACTTAGTAAAGAAGCTACAGAGTATCTAGTAGTTGCTTGTGCTAACAGAAGTGTTGCAAAAAGTATATCTGACAAGATAAATGTAGCGATAACGTCAGCATCTAGTATTTCAACATCACCATCAGCAGCTACTTTTTCAGGTACAATGACTATTACAAGTTTTGCTGATTTAAGTGCGGATTCAGTTTCAGTTGATGGTGGGACTTACTTAGAAGGTATACAGTGGTTTGCTGCTACAACTAACGATGCTACGGCAAACTCACTTGCTTCAGCAATTCAAGCTGGAGTACAAGGTGTTACAGCCTTAGCCGTAGGTCCAGTCATTACAATTACCGCAAATGCAACAGAGGTCAACCCAGGTGATGCTTTTGGTGCAGTAACAATGGTGTATAACGATGCTGCTGGTGGAGTGGGTATGACAGTATCTGGACCAACTTTAACTGCAGACTAAAAAACAAATGAGGAGTAAAAATGAAAAAATCAGATAAAATGAGAAAATTAGCCTCTTTACCAGTCAAAAAAACTGAAAAGAAAAAAGAAGTTAAAAAAGAAGTTAAAAAAGAAGTTAAAAAAGAAGTTAAAAAAGAAGTTAAAAAAGAAAAGAAGAAATAACAGTAAGCCCTCACATAGAGGGCTTTACTATTTGGTATTCTTTTTTAATGTGAGTTAGTATTGAACTGTGAATAGTCATTATACTATCACCCTCATCTATATCTAGAACATTGAAAGATATATTCCAATTAAACGGTAAATTTTGAAAGTTCTTCAAGGCATCTTTGAGGGTATTTAATTGACTTTTGTTTTCTATTATCTCCAGACTTGTCTTAAATAAATTACTTTTTCTGACCAATCTACTATCACACATGTTTATATCTAATGGGCTTAGTATAAAATTTACGAAATTAAACTTAGAATTCATATCCTCATATATTTGTATAGATTCTTTATACTTTTTATATATTTGTTCGTAATTCATCATATTAGTGTAATCTTGAGATATGGTTGTAGCTACAGATCCATCTAAAAGAACTACGGTGTCTTGGTTATTTTTAATGTAATTATAAACGGTTAGGAGTTTTTCTTTCAAATCAGATGCTGAAATTTGTTTTTGGAAGTCAAAGGTTTTGCTATCAATACCCTCTCTTTTCAATAGGTTACGTACCATATTTATCTGAGTAGTCTTACCAACACCTACAATCCCGTCAATAGACAATACATTCAGTTTTTTTCTCATACTAGATAATACCACAAAATGACAATCTTTAACCTATATTAATAACTTATGGAGGGTTTTTATGTACCTATCTGCCAAAATAATGAAAAATGTAGTAGACGTAAACCACTGGCAACACGCTAATCAAGCAAATATATCAGAAGGTCAGGCTAATACTATGTATATTCAGCTAGTTAACTTAGATTGGAGTACCAAAGCAAGTCCTGAACAATCTTCAGCATTTGCCCAGTATCCTATTAGGTATATATCTGAAGACCCTGCTTTGGGTGTTGAAGCTCAATTTTTAAATATTGACGATGCTCAGGAGTTCACAATCTCAGGAACACAACCTTTCCCAGATGATAAAAGTATTTGGAAATTTGACTTGACATCTGACCAAATACCTGCTGCAGGTAATATGATAATTAATATTACAGAAGGTGGGGTTGTTAAATCTTTTCTGATCACACAAGCAATTAAGGTTAATCTCTTAAATGCAGGGGGTTGCTAGAAATGGCTGACTATACTGACTCAAAAGACAGGGAACAAAAAGCATATCCTGTAGAAGCTCTGGAAACTTCTGGTCTTATGACTAGGATAGAAACAACTATCACTCCAGAACTGTTAAAATCTAGATATTTACACGGTATATCTTTAGATGACTATACAGAAGAAGAGCTAAAACAAGAAATTATGCTTGCCATGAACGAAATGGAAATTATGAGTGGTATAAACTTTACCAAGGTCGTTCACAAAGAAAGAGTCCCTTATGACTCTTCTCTTTATAAAAACTTTTTACACATTAAAACTAACCACAAGCCAGTCTTGAACATAACTCAAATGGCAGTTGAAAGCTCCAATGGTCAAGAAATATATAGATTACCTGCAGATTGGATCGAAATGGGATTTGCACATAAAGGGCAGATAAACCTATTACCTATCCTTACAGTTTTTGGTACTTCAGGGACAATTGCCCAAGGTGCTCCAGACGGTGCTTTAATTTTCTTACAATCTCTTAGTAATTACAAATGGTTACCAGCTTTTTGGTCTATAACCTATACTTCTGGTGTTTGTAAAGAAGATGGTAAATTACCAGTTGTTGTAAATGACCTTATTGGTTTGACAGCTGCGATGGAGATATTAAGTGCCAAACAAAACCAAATTCAATTTACATCGCAAGCTTTGTCTCAAGATTCAATATCTCAATCTAGCTCTGGTCTAGGTCCAACATCTTACCAAAACAGGATAGATATTCTTTTGGCAAAAAGAGATATGATGTTAAAAAGAATCAAGGCTGTTTATCATAGCAAGTATTTTATGACCAACATATGATATAATATAGGTAACTATGTATAAAAAAGTATTACAAAACATTAAGATTCAGAAAAAACAAACTGAAACCACAGATCTTTGGAAAAAAGAAGAAGACCATGCGATTCATGGTAAGCTCCCTCATTTCATTTTTTCAGCTGAAAATCCACTTCACCCTACAGATTCTTCAATGACTCACGAACAAGTTCTTGATCTTTTAAAAGATAAGGGGTATAGGGCTGAAGAGATGAGGGGTAAGTATGGTGAGGAAGAAAGAAGTATTCTAGTACACAATCCACCTAAAAATTCATTTAGACATCTAAACAATCTAGCTACTAGCTTGGGTCAAGATTCCGCTATTATATCAGACGGTCACGATCACGAAATGCATTATCTCAATGGAACTCAGGCTGGTAGGCACTATAAAGGTAGTGGTACAGTTTTCCACAGAGACGAGCCTGAAGATTACTATTCAACTTTAGCAGATGGTACTCATTTTGCACACGAATTTGACACCGAAAAAACACACAAAGATTCAAAATTTATTAAAGACATTGCAGGTTCAATAAAAAAATCTGAGTCTTTTGTTAGAAACGGTATATTTAATTTAAAAAAAACAGAAGAAAAATCACATAAACTCGACAACGCTGGGGTAGGTACTAAATTAATCCATTATTCACCACACGAAGGTTTAGAGGAAATCAATCCCGAACATCACGGTATTAGAAGAATTGGATCTGAAGTTAAACAAGGTGTTCCTGATCACAAGATGTCTTTTTATTACTCTGAAGGTACTAAGCCTGAAACTGTAGTTACATCTGGATCTAAACACAAATACGTAGCTGATTTGGGTGATAAAAAGATATATGATATCGCTAAAGATAAAGATGGTATGCACAGTAAAGTTATGGAAAAATTACAAGCCGAAGCTAACAAAAGACCTATCAATAGAGGTATTGTAAACTCTCAAGAAAAAAAGAAAGCCTTTCATGGTGCTATTAGAGATGCTGGATATCACGGTATTTATAATTCTGGATTAGATGAAACTATGAGTAATGTAGTTGGTATGTTTGAATCTATGAAACCTGAATCTTCTCACAAAATACACCCTAACGACTTCAAAGAAGCTTCTTCAAAAAATCACCACGAATCTGACGAAAAAAAATCTAAAGCCAAAGAGTTTGCTGCAAACGAAGGGCATCATAACCATAAATTCTTGCACAATTTAGGTGAGGGTTTGAATGAGTAGGTATTATAATAAAATTATCGATCTTATTAAGAACGAAGATGTGGATAAAAAATCCAGAGATTGGAGAGACATCAGAGGTCAATACGCCTTAGTTAATTATATTAAAGAACATGGTAAGTTAACTGAAGATCAGTTTGTAGAACTCTATACTGGGGATCAGGCTTTTTCAGGAAGTGCAGCTTATTTAGGTAACATAGCGTCTGTCCATACAGATACTCAAGATCCAGTTGGGTTAATAAAAAAACTTAAAGGTAAATTGGAAGGACTTAGTAGTGAAAATAATGAAGATTATTTCCAAAGCTTTAGGGATTCAGCTGATAAATTTTTAAAAACAAATAGTAACGAAGGTATATCTGAAGGTATAGAGGTAGGTGATAAGTTTATCGTTGAAAGTCCCATGTTTACAAAAAGCCATTTATACAAAATGATAGATAGACACCCTCATCTTGCGACTGCCTATACCAAACACCCTGAATTTGACCAAAAAGCAGCTGAAATGCTTTTGTCCAACAAAGACACGCCTCGTAACGACATTCATAATATATTAAACAAAGTATCTGAAGGGTACGGATCTGGAAACATACCTAATGAAGGTGAAGATAGAAAGGTAAACCTAAGTCCAAATGTAATTCATGGTGTTTTAGACAGTCACGCTGATGTTTTGGATAAGAATACGTTGGATATGTTGTTAGACCACACCGAACCTAGTTGGAAAAAAAATTGGGTAGATACTAAGTTAGGAATTAAAGATGGTGAGGGAAATCACGTATATAAGCCTGAGGATTTTCTTGACGAAGGTGAACATAAAGAAGCAGATTGGGGAAATTTCCAATACAAAGACAAAGATAAAAGATTAAGTGATTACCTATCCCAAAGCCGCCATTTATCAGATGATCAGGCTGAAAATATAAAAAGACACGGTAATTCTGAAGAAAAATACAACCTATACCACAACGAACATGTAGATCCAAAACATGGTGTAGAAATGTTTCAAAAATGGTATGACGATGACCATCAAGATGGTTATGACGCTGCCGACCTTACAGAGATGTATAAAGATAGAAAGAAAGATATATACTCTATGGACGATATTGATGAGGACAGTAAGAGCCAAATTCTAGAAGATGGTCATGACTACATTAGAGAAAGTGTGGAAAATAACTACCATTTTAATGATTGGGCTGATGAAAACGAAGATAAAGTTAAAATTTTTTTGACAGAAAATAATGATGAAATCTGGCAAGGTGTTAATGATAGTATGTATGAAAAATACGACTGGACAGGGGAAAATCAAAATTCAGTACAAAATGTTGGAGACAAAACCTTTGATGGTTTAAATCAGGTTTACGACCACATAAAAGAAAAGGGCGATGATTGGATCAATTCAGAAGATATTGAAAAAATTACAGGATCAAAACATGATTTTTTTGGTTTTGATGGTGATCACTTAGATGACGATGGAGATATAGCCCTAGAAGATATTGAAGATAAGTTAAACGAATACGGTGGACCACTAAATGTAGATTACTCCAACAGCGATAGTCACGCCATTGACGAACATCCCGAATACGAAGATAGATATAGAGAAAGTGAAGGTGAGGTTTTAGACCACCATGTTAGTAGTGCAAATCATTACGAGAATGGTTTTTTTGAAGAACATATGGATGACTATTTTGGATCAGATCGCTATCAAGAAGAGATGATGGATGCAGAAAGAGAGTATTTAGAAGAAAATTCAAGTGAACATTTTGACGAGCTGTACGAAAACTCACACCAAAGTCATAGATTTATACCCAATCACTTACACCCTCATATTCCTAATTATAGTGAATTAGTGGAAGAAGAAAAAAAACAAAAAGCTGACGGACCAAACGGTGCATTTTTAAATGCCAATATTAAAGAAAGAGATTACGAACATCATTATGGTGAGGATCAGCATTTTCACGAAATGGTTAGGGATCACGCTGAAGCCAACAATGGAAAAATTGATGTTGGTACTATGAATAAGCTTTACCCTAATCAGAAAGATAAGTGGAAAAAAGTATTTGGCGGTAAGGGTAAGTTAACTCACGAAGAAGCTTCTCAAAAAGTTGATGAACTTCCTAAAACTAAATATGACATATCTTACGGTAAGTGGGGTAGTGGTATGCAAAACGTAAATGACCAAAAACAAGTTATTTTCAGACTTGATCATTCTACTGATAGTTTAAAACCTATCATGGACGATCCTGATATGTACAATACTTTCAAGAAAGTACAGGGTGTATCTAAACAATCTGGACACCCTACTAACGATAGTACCATAGCTTGGGCTAGGGTTGATACTACAGATCCAAATCACTGGATGATCGATGAAGTCCAATCAGATTTTGGTAAGACCGTAACTAGATATTTAAAAGATCAAGGTTCTGATGATAAAGCAGGGCATATAGATAAGATAAATGATCACCACAAAAACTGGCGTGAAAATATTGTAAATTCTGTACTTAAAGAAGCCAAGAAACATGGTGCTGAAAAAGTATCTACACATTCACCTGAATCTAAAGCAAAACACACAGGTTCTAGTAAAGTACACTCAGTATATAAAGACAGTTACAAAAAAGTTCCTAGAAGTATGGGTTTCCAGTCTTCCCACTATGAAGATCTACCACTTACAGATAAGGGTAAGGGTGTTTTTGAAGGTCAGTTATCTCAAGAAAGTCTTAAGGATTATGAGTCTCATGTAGATGCGTGGGATCACCATAAAACTATGGAGTCTTGTCATAGAGATTTAGGCAATACAGAGCATCAAGATAAACACAACAATTTAGCAAACTCCCACTACGAAAGGGCTAAAGTTATAAAACCAACACATGTTGACAAACATTTTAAAGTACCAGAGTCTGGTTCTGAATACAGTAGTGTTGATATTTCTAGAGCTAAGAGAGCTGGTGAGGAAAATATCGTTAGCACACATAGTGCAGATAGCATACTTGAAAGCGAACCAAAACCACCTAGAGAAAACCACCTTAAAGGTCATACATTTCATTTGACACCACAACTACTTAAAAAGAATATGGACTATACATTAGACTATCTTGAAAAGCTTGAGAAGGGTGAATTTACTAGGGCTGCTAAGGGTATTACTCTAGCCTTAGGTTTAGGCATAGCGGCTCAACATGTAGGTAAGATTGATAATAAAAAGCCCTTAATGAACAACAAAAGAATAGCAATTATGAACGCTAACAAACAAGCAAAGGTTCAAGAAATCAATCCCGAAATAGAAAAGGTTAAAAACTTGGAAATAGAAGAGAAATACCAAGAACCTGACGAAAGCGAGGCAAACTTCACTAATAGAAGGATGTTTAGAGGTCATAAATAATGTATAAAAAAGTATTCAAAAGTCTAAAGAAATCTCAAGAAGATAAGATAAATGAACATCTTGGTAAACTAAAAATTGGTTACGAATATGATCGTGGAGACATAGATACAAAAACACCTGAAGGTAAGGAGAAGGTTAAGGGTAAGTTAACAACAAAAAACCTTAATAGCTCTTTATACTCCGTTCCTTCAGAGAAAAATGTAAAAGGTATACCTAAAAAAACCGGACACCAAGCTGGAACTATCAATGTATTTGGTGCTCACTATCCAGTTGTTAAGATCATGAACGACAATACTTTGTTATTGCACACTTCTGACTATGGAGATAGTGAACAAGGAATGCAGTCTAAGACAAGACAGTTGGTAGATAAGATACAGAAAGAAGTTCCAGAACATTTTCCAGATATGAAAATCGTTAAAATAAACCATCCTGACTATACCCACTCTTCTAGAATAATGAGAGAAAATAATCACGAAAAAGTAAGTCAATACCTACAAGATGCTTCTCAAAATCACCCAGATGAAGAGTATAGACAACACGCAGCTGAATCTCATTTACACCTAAACCCTGTAAAAAAAGGCTTCAATACAAAACCAATCCACCAGAAAAGGATTGAAAATGAAGGTTGGGATGGTAAGAAAAATATAGAAAATAGAACAGATAGGATACATCAGTATTTACAAAAAATAGGTTTAAGTGCCGATTTGGGGGATAATGACGAAAACACAAGAGCAATGGGTGCTAGAGAACCTAATGCTTTAGGTGTTAATCCAAAAGGAGACCCAACAGATCAGCAGTTAATTCATGAAGCTGGTCATGCTGTTTTGACTCCAGAAAATGCTAAATTAGAAGATTATCAAGAAATGATAGGCAGTCCAGGTCTTGATGCAAAAGTAAAAGCTTCCCAACAAAGAGAGACGATGCAAGATCATCATGGTGGAGGTATGCCAGAACAAACAGCTCAACACGCTGAAGCCGCAATAGCTAGAAGATCGGGTGTAAATCCTTTTAGAGTTCCTAAGAGGAGTGCTCGTTCAGACACTGCCGAAGAAGGTGCTAGAAGACACGCCAAAAAACAAATAAATATGTTGGATGAAGGTATACATAGGTTTAACCCTCAAACTGGTAGGAAAGAAATACAGGGTACGGTTAATGCTCATATAAATGCTAAGAGTAAGGGTTTTACAGCGGAAGCTGAGAAAATAAGTGGTAAACTAAAAGAAAAATACAAAGAAAAAAATAAACTAAAAGAGCAAAATCCTGACGCTCATGATTTCTTGTTTGGAAAATCAGAAGACGCTAGTAGGCAGGGTCAGGAAGGCTTAAAACCTCAAGCTACCCAACAAAAAGATCCTGTAATAGAACTCAATCACGATCACGGCAAAGAAGTTGCGGATGCTTATCACAGTATGAAGCACGACCCTTCCCATCCAGAAGTTAAAGAGGCTTACGGTGCTTTAGTTGGTGAAACAAAAAAGCAATTTGAAGATATATCTAATAGTGGTATAAAAATATCTAGAATTAAACATGGTCAAGAAAACCCATATAAAAACTCAAAAGAACTTCATCACGATATAAAAAATAACAATCACATGTGGTTTTTCCCTACAAAAGACGGTTTCGGCAGCGATGCAGAAAAAGACTTTTCAGATCACCCAATGTTACAAGGCACTGGAGTTCACCATGACGGTGAAGAGTTACTAGCTAACGATATGTTTAGGATAGTCCATGACATTAACGGTCACCATCACGGTGGTGAAACTGGATTTGGACCTAAGGGTGAACACCAAGCCTACAACGCTCATAAAAAGATGTATTCTCCGCTGGCTAACAAAGCACTAGCTACAGAAACACTGGGTCAAAATAGCTGGGTTAATTTTGGACCACACGGTGAACATAATAGGTCTAAACCTCATGAGACTAAGTATGCAGATCAAAAAGCTGGCTTAATGCCAGATCATATAGTAAACGGTAATTGGCACACAAAAGAAACAAAATAATGTTCCAAAAATCTCATAAAATATGGTATATATAGGTATATAAACTACTGAAAATACAAGTAAAAGGCTATAAAGTGGTAATGAAGTTAAAAGATCACACTGAAGCTGCAGAATCTATGGAATGGGATCTCTTAGCAGAAATTATAATGGATATGGAGAGAGATATTTATAAAATGTCTCCCTTTCTAAATACGGTTGAGCGAAAAAACTTTGAAAAAATTGTTAAAATTTACGAATCTGAAAAAAACAAAAGAGTAATAAATTCAACTACTTACGAACATCTCATGTTTGATGACTATTACGAAGATTAGTTAAAACCCTATAATAACAATCTTTATTATAAGGAGCATGTAATGGAAATTAAGCCAGAAGAGGTAGCTGAGGTTAAAATCATAGGAAAACTAAACGGTGACGATGTAAAGGTTGTTCGCACTTTAGGTGGTTTTAATGTAGCTATGGGAAAGAAAGACAAATATAGTTTAAAGGCTGAAGCTTTAGCTGCTGGATCGCATATAGGATTAGTAGCTTACCAAGTAGAAAAAATGCATGGTCACGATTTTGAGGCTGCTATATATAAGTCCGAATCAGAACAATTACCTCTAGTCGAAGACAAGACAGAAAGTTTGCCAGATTTGGCAAAAAATTCAGGTATAGAAATGTACGTTTTATGTAAATCCAATACCTTAGACTTTATAATGTGTAAAAACGGTATTGAACTAGCTAAATACGAAACTGATTTTGTAAATGAAGAATTAAATATAAAAAAATACTCTTTTAGAGAAAGTTTAAGTCCAAATAGATTTTTATCACAGGTTATAGCTAAAGCTATAGATGAAAAGATGACAGAACTTGGTCTAAAGAAGGTTAATAAGTAAATGGCAGATAAACCTATTAAGGGTACTCAGATAGATGCTTTAAAAAAAAGTCCTATGGATTTGGAGCAAATATCTTTTAACCTTGAAAAGCAAGATCAATTCATCAAATCTCATGGGATTTGTTTTGTTCATTATAGAGCTATGCCTTCACCTATAGGTATGAAAGATAGAGGTGAATATAGAAGATCTGATTCTTTAGATACCATATCTGAAAATGGGTTTATATACGAAAAATGTGGAGAGTTTACTGGTGTTATCCTTAGTAACGGAAAGAGCAAAGTTCCTGTAGAGGGTGGTCTTTACGACACATCTGAAGCACGACTTACAATGCCTAGATTTTACAATGAAGATTCTGACAATGCTGGTGGCGAAAGAATACATTTATGTCCAGGTGACAGAGTGTTTTTAAAAAACGTTGACAAAGAAGAGAAGTCAGTTGCAACGTACCAGAGGGTACAGCACAACCCTAATTCTTCTAGTGATTACCTTCAGTTCCCTGCAAACTGTGTTGAGTCTATAGTTGACTCTAGAGGGGAAAGGTATAAAGAAGGTGTTCACTTTAAGATAAGTAAAAACCCAAACACCTTAGGCAATATAGAGTGGATTAAGGGTAAAAAAAACCCAGGCACTGATGTAGATACTGGCATGGGAAGGGTTTACTCAATCAGGTATAGATATGAAGCTCACTGGTATATAACAGCAGTACTTAATGAAATGAGAATAGGCAGAACTACTGAGGGCAATGTTAGAAAAGAAACTAGAATGCCATATCAGGTTATGATCCAAAGAGAATATGTCTACCACAACAGAAACAGAGGTGATTCTCAAAATACCAATAAAGAAAACGAAACAGATAGAACAAACGAAAAAACAGAAGAAAAAATAGAAAACGAAAAATACGAAGTCAAGGTTAATGTTAATAACTTTGAATAGGATGGAGAAACAATATGGCTGTTAAACAAATATTAAACGCTTGGCAAAGAAGTTTTAAAAAAGTTTCGGATGTCGATGAAATTCAAAACTGCATCTTTAACGAAGCTGCTGGTGTTCAAAAAGTTATGAATATTGAACCTGTCATTAAAGATGTATATTCAGCTAACGATTCAGTACCTTTTGGTAGCTATATTAAATTAGCTTCTGGAACTACAGACTATACCGTTTCTTGTGTAGGAAAAGACCATAATCCTAATTCTAAATACCAAATTGCTCAAATTGTAGTTGAAGGTGGACAAGTATATGTAGCTAATAAAGACATTAAAAACCCAAAAGCTTTTGATGTGCAAGATTGGACTAGAGTAGCACCTGCAACAATTGCTGGTATCCCTGTTGACGGAGCATCTACTATTTGTGTTGGTAAGTGGCACAATTCAATTAATGTATCGGGATTTTTAGTAGAAGACGATACTACTATCACACCAAGAAGATAATGGATAAAAATATTACTGTATTGAAAAAACTTCTTGGTGAAGATATCTTTGATGAAATGAAAAAATCAGAGATATATAAGCCAGAAACAAGAACGGCAGTTGATCTTGATGAGATCAAGATTGCCCTTGAAGTTGTTCCAAAAGCTGTAATGGCTTTTTTAATACAAAATTTAAAACACCTAAAAGCAGGGGATAATTTAGATCTTCCCTTGTATTTTGTAGAGGGTTACGATCAAGTGCCTAATCTACATGTTAACAAAATATCCAGAGATGTTTATTCTGGAGATATTACTTGTTTAGGGAAGAGAATAACTGACTTTAAATATAGAACCTTACCAGGCATAGGTCTAATAGTTCTATCTACATTTGAACTGTATGAAGTTGAAGAGTCTAAAAAAGATAACAACAGTAGTTGTGAAAGTGGTGAAGACCTATCTAGAATGATCGATGAAAGAATTAGGTTGAATTCTCTTATTAGAAATGTTTGTGAAGAAAAAATGAGCGAAAGAGAAGCAATACAGAATATGATTAATCATAGAATTTCTGAAAAGTTTTCTGAAGAAGAGATGGACGAAGATGAATGTGAAGATGAATGTGAAGATGAGTTCCAGCCTCTTGAAGAAAGCGAAGATATTGAAATTTTAGATGAATCTGGAGAAAACATAATGGATTCGAGTTCTAAAAAAAGTAAGTTAAGAGAGTTCCTAGATACAAGGGAGCACAAAAGAAAAGAAAAAGTAGAGCTAGAAAAGAACGAAAATATATCGTGTCCAGACTGTGCGAGTAGTCTATACAAAGGTGAGGATCATTTTAAACTTTGCATTTGTTTTGGTGATAATTACAACAAAGAAATTAAATTTACTAAGAGTGAAGACGGAAGAGTTGTTTTTAAGTTTCCTAAGAAATTTGACACAGACAACGTAGAGCTACTTTTAGAAGCAATAAAGTCAAATAAATAGGAGTATATAGTGGAATTTAAGTATTTAGCGATAAATGGTGATAATGTAGGTGACGGTATTGGAAATGCAATCGCTACAGACAACCATGAAGAACTTACAAAAATTACTGGTGGTCTTAACGAAGCTCACGGTGGAATTGACGAATGGGTTGAGTCTATTGGTGGAGAGATCCTTACATCTTCTGGTGATGAGGGTATTTACAAAGTTCCATCTCAAGCTATGGAAAGTGCTAATTTAGATGAAATTAGACAGAGATACTCTGAAAGTGCTGGAACAACTATTACCATAGGTGTCGGTGCAAGTATGTCTGAAGCCTCTAAAGCTCTTATATACGGTAAAATGAACGAAAAAGACCAAGTAGTGGAGTATGACCCTAGTATAGATGACTTTATAGCTTCTCATGGTGAAGACGAGTCTGAGGTTGGTATCGAACCTGAATTACCAGAAGAAGGTATGGAAGAAGAAGGTCAATTTCCTGAAGAAGGTATGGAATCTGAATTGCCTGAAGAGGGTATGGAAGAGGAGCTGATGCCAGAAGGTCAGATGCCCGAAGAGGGTATGGAAGATCCGTCTATGGAAGAAATGCATGAAGAAGGTATGGAAGGTAGTTTTGACGAAACTTTAATGCAAGAGGGAGAAGAGTCTCAAGAAGAGCTATCTAAAAACCCTGAAGAAAAAATAAGTGAAGCTGTTGGTCAAGATTTAGATGGTGACGGTGATTTGGATATTATGCAAGCTCAAGATGATCCTCTAAATAACGCAGAGGGTGAAGAAGAAATGAGAGAAGAGCCTCAAGGCAATATGGATAATTTTGGTGAAGAAATGCCTGAAGAAGGTGAGGATAGACAGGGTGCTATTGGTGACATGATTCATGCAAATATGGAAGGTGAAGAGCAAGGTGAAGATCCTGAAGGTCTTAAAAATGAAATTATGCAAGCTCTTATGATATTTAAAGAAAATAAAGATATGCTAGAAGCAAGTCAACAACAAAATCCAGAACTTTACAGTGGAATTATGTCTATGCTTAGTTCTATGATTGAAATGGCTAAACAGCTAAATATGAATCCTGTAGGGGATATGGCTAACGGTGAAGTTCAAGGTGAACTACCTCAAAGTGAAGGAATGCAAGAAGAAATGCCTGAAGAAGGTATGGAAGGTATGGAAGAGGAACTTGAAGAAGAAGTAGATCCTGATGTTATTGATGAGGGTGAACTTGCTGAGGATGATGAAGAGCAAAAAGATTTTAAGAATCAATTCAAGAAAAATGAAATAGATACACTATATAAAAACTTGTTTAAAAGTATTTCAAAAGTAAAGAATGCTGTAAAGAGCTTGAACAAAACTAGTAAGTTTGACTCAAAACTTTCTGCGGAAGGTAAGAAGGGTAGAAGAAAACTTGGCGGTAAAATGGCAAAGCCTAAATTTGGCGAGAGTGGTGTACATAGACCTACTTCAACTTCTGGAGAGTCAAATATGGGCTACACTGCTAGGCAGGGAACTAAAATGATGAGAGACACTGACAATATAAAAACAAAAGTAAAGGATGCACTGCTACCTCAGCACCATCCTGAAAAAAGCCTTCGTGCAACTGGAAAAAGAAAATTAGATGGAGAATATGGTGCAAAAGCATCTTCTAAAAGAACATTGGGAGAGTCTAAAAAAATTAAACCTGACTTACCTAAGGGTGAAAAAGACGTTGTTAAAGTAAAGAAGGGTTCTGGAAAAAAGTAATTAAGGAAGACCTTGAGAAGGGAACTATTCAAGGTCTTCCTGATAAATCTACTAAACACATATCGAGAAAAAGACTACCAGTTGGTGCTGTAAAGGGCGGTAAGGTTAAGGTCAAAGACGGTGACAGTGGAAATGTTTCTTGGAGATCTGGTAGATCAGGTATGTCAAGAGACTGGGATGGTGACGCTATTTCAACAAACTACAATAGAAAAGACATGAAGGCTAAAGTAACGCATAGGGTGCATGAGGGTAGTAAGAAAAGCCAAAAACCAACTCACGATGTACATATGGGTAAGGAAGACGGTAGGGAAAGAGCTGATGAGTGATTTGAGGTTTGACTTAGATATAAGCTCTATTGCTGAAAGTTTTGGTGAAAAGAAAAAAGAACTAGAAAAAGACTTGCAAAAATCAGTTGGTAATTTAGCTACAATGACACACGCTAAAACAATGGAATTAGCCACTTCTGAACTAGGTAGTCTATCTAAACAATATAAGGATGGTTTGTCTTTTGAACAGGTGGATAAAAACCTTTGGGTAGTTTCACTTGATGAAAAGCTTCTTTGGATTGAAGAGGGTAGAAAAAGTGGCTTTATGGAAGAGTTACTAAATGGAAAGTCTGGAAAAGTGGGTAAGGATGGTACTAAATATGCGATCATACCTTTTGAACATTCCAAAAACCCTACAGAACAGTCAAGTAAGGCACAAGATCTAAGTAGTCAAATACAAGATGAGCTTAAGTCTAGAAATGTTCCCTATAAGAAAATAGAAAATAACCAAGATGGAAGTCCTAAACTTGGTTTGTTACATAAGTTTGATTTCGATTCACCTAAACTAAAGGACTCTCACAAAGACAGTCCTTTAAAGGGTGTAGCTATATACCAAAGGATGAATGTTAAAACTGGAGATGTCCAGCGTGACGTTATGACTTTTAGAATAATAACAGAAAAACACAAAGAAGAGGGTAAGTGGGTTCACCCAGGCAGGGAAGGTGACAAGCTGATGGACAAAGCCTTTGAGTGGGCTATGAACGAGTGGGATAGTAAGATATTACCAGAGGTTTTGGCAAAACATGGATAATAATTTTTTTATATTTTTAATGTGTTTGTTTCAAATACTTAATATATATGTTTTTAAAAAAGAAAGTAAGGGTATGGGTAGTAAAACATCAAGATCCTTTATGTTTATATTACCCTTACTGTGCGCTATATCAGTAATAATTAAACCACTTTAGCTGGAGGGTATTATGAAGATATATAAAATAACAAACAAGCTTGATGGAAAAGTGTATATAGGAAAGTGCGAAGGTAGTTTAGAAAAAAGGTTTCAGAGACACTGTAGACCTTCCAGTGGTTGTGTAAAGATCAAAAACGCCATTAAGAAACACGGTAAAGAAAATTTCTCAATAGAAGAAATAGATAGTTGCGAAAACGCTAAAGATCTTAATAAAAGAGAAATATATTGGATAAGTCAATATAAATCTGTAGAGAGTGGTTATAATTTAACATATGGTGGAGAAGGTGGTAGTCCATCTAAAGAAACAAGAGAGAAGATAAGAAAACACAGAACTGGAAAGAAGATTAGTAAAAAAGTTAGAGATAAGATGTCTATTGATAGAACTGGTCACAAAAACTACAGATCTAAAAAAACTTTAGTAATATACCCAGATGGGTCTCAGAAGGTTTTTAAGTGTCTTAAATACGCTTCAGAAAGCCTCGATATAAGCTACTCTTGTGCTAGGGCATTGGCTCAAGGACATAACAAAAAGAGTAGAGATGGTTATAAAATTAAATATTTGGAGGCGTAATGGCTTTATTTCAGGGTGACGTTGTAATTAAAACCGCTATTCAATTAGCTGTTGAGGATATAAAAAAGAATAGCTGGCTTATAGAAGATATCTTCTCTGATTTTATAGAGAACCCTATACTTAAGCAAAAGTACGGAATGAAAGAGATAGAGAGGGCTAAAGAGTTTATTTTAAATAACAAAATTAGCTACTACATGAATCTAAGAATGGATAATGAAGAATTTCCATGTGTTACTGTTAGAATGGGCGATTCTCAAGAAGATGAGAGTTTAGCTACCTTAGGTGATAATACTATATGCGTTGAAGACTTAGATCCAGAAGACATAAAAGAAACGATCGCTTTTATCGTCAAACCTTTTCAAATTATTAACTACGACCCTACAACTGGAACAATCGAGATAGAAGAAAATATCGATGGTTTTGAATATGTAGGTGAGGGTATGATAGCCGTAGATCCTGAGACAGGAAATGGATTTACCATAAGTGAAAAGTTAGATAATAAATCTTTTAGGATATCTGCTGGATCTGACTTAAATGTAGACAAACTAGCTATAGTTCCTAAATATCAAAAATTCAGAGCAAGAAGGGAAGGTATAACTAGTCAAGAAACTTATAATATTGGATGTCACGCTCATGGAGATCCTTCTACATTAATATTCCTTTTTTGTCTGGTTAAATACGCAGTTTTAAGATACAGAGAGGGACTTTTTGAATACAATAATTTTCAACTAAGCACGATATCTTGTTCGGATATGATTAAAAACACAGCCTTTCAAGCTGACAATGTATATTCTAGATTTATCACAATAAAAGGTCAAGCTCAAGAAGATTGGATTAAAACACCTTATAGGATATGGGAAGCTGTAGATATTGCAGATTGTGTAGATAACATGAAAGCAGGTATTAAAATATGTAGTAACGAAAATACTGTAGAGGGTACTCCTGAAGCAGATAATGATTTATGGGAGACGATTGATCAAGACGAAGAATGACAATCTTTAATTATATGGAAGAGAAAGATATCGAAATAATTGCTAAATCTATGTACAAAGCTGTTAGAAAAGCTTTGGGTACAGCTATTAGTGAAAGAAGTAAAGACCAATCTAGGGAAAAGCAAAACAAAGATGTTGTTGCAGACGTTCTGGATGATAACTTTAGTGCTGAAGCTGGTTTAAAAACACCGCCTAAAAAGACTGCTAATATGAATAAGTCAAAAAAAGGCGTAACTAAACTATCAAACTTCAAAGAAAAAGTCAAGAAAAAATATGAAGATAGAGCAACTACTGCTTCAGGCGTTAGTGAGATGGGTATTGAGAACAGAAGAGCTTCTGGAGATAACTCATTGAAATCAGGTTACAGTAAAGTTGCAAGTCCTGAAAAACACAAGGAAACAGCTAAAAAAATAGCTAGAAATAACTTGGCTGAGACTAAGCAAATTAGTCAAGACACTAAGCATAAGAATTTAGGTAAAAAAGAAAAGAAATAACAATCTTTAACGTATCGATAAAGTTATAAGGAAAAACTTATGAAAGATAACAAAGAGAAAACTTACACAGCACAAGAAGTAGCTACGGCTATTATTGAAAAATGTCGTGGTTTATATAAAAACAGTGACTTAGCTAAATCCAATACTGCTCACGAGTTAGAAGTAGGTTCTGAACCTCATAATGAAGATTCTGAAGCCCCAGAACATTTACAGGCTGGAGAGGTTTGTAAGCCTGAAGCTGGTGATGGTAAGAAGAAAAAGAAGGGTGATGGATCTGAAGAAGGATCTGAAGAAGGATCTGAAGAAGGATCTGAAGAGGGTACGGAAAAAATCGACATACCTGCAGATGAAGTTGATGGGGATTATGGTTCTAAAGACATGGCAGAAGGACAGCCTGATCACGAAAAAGATATGGGTGAAGAGGAAGAGTTTATTCATGACGCAAAAGAAAATAGGGATGATGAAGCTGACGATGACAACGTAGAAGCTGATGAAGAAGATTCTGACGAAGAAGGTTCTGACGAAAAAGAAAAAGAACCCAAGAAGGACGATAAGAAAAAAGAGCCTTTTAAGAAGATGGAAAAGTCCGAAGATATGGGTACTAACAAGTTAAAGAATTTTATTAACAAAACAAGATCTAAAAGATCAAACAAATAGAGGTTTCCATGAGTAAGTCAAAAGAAACTAAAAAAGATAAAGAAGCTAAGAAGGAGATTTCTTCTAAGAGTATTTTTTCTGAAGCAAAAGAAAAAAGAAAAAAAGCTTATCAAGATAAGCTAAAAGCTAAAAAATCAGATGAAAAACAAACTAGAGAAGAATTTAGAAAGTTTTTTGTAAAGATTAAAAAGAAACTTAGTATTACAGCAGACATGGAGCAGATTATTTGGATTCACATTAAAGCTGCTGGGTATAACAAAAAAGATAAGTTTGAAGATGGCGTTAAACATTTTGGATATAAAATATAAGTAATTATAAGGGGATAAAGATATGTCACAAAGAATTAGTAATTCATTCATTAATACGAACACACCAGGTTCATATTTTGATGTAAAGGTAAAGTCAACTCCAGTAGGTGTTGCCTCTAGTGGTAACATTGTAATTATGGGTGAGGCTGCTGGTGGAGCTATTTATAGCGATGACAGTCTTAAGGATAACTGGTATACACCAGATCAATTGGATAGAGTAACTGCAAAATATATTTCAGGACCTATTGTTGATGCCTTTAGAGCGTTATCTTCACCAAGTAATGACGCTGATATTACAGGCTCTGCAAACAGAATTTACATTGTTAAAACTAACGGTGGAACTAAAGCTTCTGCTGGTGTTGGGTCTTCTTATGGAAACCTTCAAGATAAAAATTACGGTGTTGACGGTAATAAATATTTTTACCAAATAACAGAAGTAGATTCTGAAGTTGGAGCTTCTCACGAAGGTACTCCTATTGCTGACTACTCTCTTTTAGCTGGTGCTCAATTTACAATGAGAGCGCAGGGTGGAGCTGAAGTAGTTATAGATGTCTTTACAGGTGTTGTTGGTGATTACGATGATCAAGCTAAAGTTATAGCTCTTATCGACACTGCTTTACCTGCTGGATTCAGTTGTGTTGCTGGAGTTGCTGGTGACTCAATTAAAATCGAATCGGATGAGGATATTTTAGCTCACGAAAAAGGTTATAGCAAATCTTTTGAACTTGTTGACTCTACTTTAGGTGATCTTGCTGCTTTAGGCTTGATTGCTGGTGAGTACAGTTCTTCTCAAGAGCCAAGTGTTCAAGTAGATATTCAAAGAGTAGATACTAACGTAAACGAGTCTTTTGAAGCCGTTGCTGAAGTAGCTCTTGAAGTTGGTTATGAAGGTACATCAGGTACATCAGGTACTTTAGATATTAGTGGAAATACACTATCAACTAGTGTTGTTGGAGGTACTGGAGGTAATCTAAGTATCGATATGACTCAATACACTACAATTAAAGATTTAGCTGACTTTATCAATAGTCAAACTGGATACAGCGCATCTAGCGCAAGTGGCTCTAGCCAATCACCTACATCACAACTTGATGAAGTAAGTGTTGGTATAGCATCTAGTACTGCAGGTGTTAAGCCAGCTAAAGTAAAAAAATCCGCATCTAACTTTGCTAGAGTTATCGGTCAATCAGTTGTATTAGACTGGACACCAATATCTAACTCTGGATTGCCTGAAGAAATAAGTACCGTTAATTTCCTTTCTGGAGGTCTTTTGGGAGCTACTTTAGCTGCTGACATTGCAAACGCTACTTTGGCAATAGAGACAATTGATGTAAATTTTGTTGTACCTCTTTTTTCAAGAAATGCTACACAAGATATTTCAGACGGTATTACCGATTCTGCATCTACATATACAATTTCTGCTGTAAACGCACTTGTTAAGAATCACGTTCTTAAAATGTCTACAGCCAAAATTAAAAAACACAGGTCAGCAATTGTTAGTGTCTGGGGTAATTACAGTGAAGCTCGAAATGAAGGATCTTCAGCTGCAAACGCTAGAGTTAGTGTTGCTTTCCAAAGAGCTACACAGGTAAATAGTTTAGGTGTTATTACATCTTACCTACCTTGGTATACAGCTTGTGTTGCAGCTGGAATGCAGACCGCTGGTTTTTACAAAGCAATTGTTAATAAACTTGCTAATGTAATTAGTTTTCAAGATCCAGTTGGATTTGATTCAGGATCACCTGGTGATGTTGAGGGTGCTTTAGACGCAGGTCTATTGTTTCTTGAGCAAGATGTTGCTGGAAGTAAGTGGGTTTCTGATCAAACTTCTTACGGTGTTGATACAAACTTTGTATATAATTCTATTCAAGCAATGTATGCAGTTGACCTAGTATCTCTAGATCTTTCTGCAAGTTTTGAAACAGCTTTTGTTGGTAAGTCGCTTGCTGATGTTGATGCATCAACGGCACTTTCTTTCTTAGCTTCTAAGATGGATTTGTATAAGAAACAAAAACTAATTACTGGTTCAGACGATGCTCCATTGGCATTTAGAAATGCTAAGGTTAGTATTAACGGTCCAATCATGTCAATTAGTGTTGAAATCAAACCTTCAACTACAATTTACTTTATTCCAATATCGATTGAAGTAAGTCAAGTAACTAACAGTGCATCATAATATAATTATAAGGAGAATATAATATGGCTAAGGCAAAAACTTTTACTGGAGCACGAGCAAAGGTATACGTAGACAACGTACTAGTGGGGATGTTCGATAGTTGTACATACTCTGTAAATATCGGTTCAGAAGCTATCCATACGTTGGGTAGATATAGTCCACAGGAAATCACTCAAACTTCTTACGAAGCTGTTACGGTTAACTGTTCAGGATTTAGACTTATTGGTAATGGTGGTCACATCCTTCCAAAAGTACCTAAACTTCAAGACTTACTAGACTTAGAAGGTGTTACACTTTCAATGGTTGATCGTCAGTCTGATGCTAATGCAGAACCTATTATGACTGTTGTTAATTGTTTACCTGTAAATTACAGTACTGGAGCTAACGCTAAAGCTACTTCAAGAATTCAGGTAACTTATATCGGTACGCACGCTTCTGATGAGTCTGGTGCTCAAGATGAAGGTGGAGCTGTAACTTTACCATAATAATTAACTAGGTACAAAGAGTGGATAATAAATTAATGTACGACCTTCTTAGGGAAATAAAAGAAGAACAAAAAGAATTGTCAATAAAGTCCTCTCAACATAGAGAGGATACTACAATGTGGCAGTTAAGTTGTGATTCTAGAATGGAAAGGATTGAAGTAGATCTGAGAGAACACAAAGAAGGCGTAATACAAAATAGAGAGTTTCTAAAGCTAAATAGAAATAGAATAGAAACTCTAGAGCAACCAGAGAAGGTTAAAAAGTATCTATATAAAAAATGGATGGATGCTTTTAAACTTATAGCCGCTGGTGGTGCTGCCTTTGGATTTTTATCAAAGTACTTAGGATGGTGGTAATCAATAAGGAGGCGAAAGTCTCCTTTTTTTTGAGAAAATTATATGAGTGAAAAACAACACAAGTCACAATTACAAGTTGTAGAGGGTTCGGCAGTAGGCGAGTTCCATGTAATACCTAAGTTTGACTATAACTCTTCTATGCTTTTGGAGTATCTTGGTGAAGCTAAAATTACAGCTGCTGATAATACTAACAATCACTACATACAAAAATTTATATACGATAGTGTGTGTAACGTGTCTAGGATACTTATAGCTACTAACCAAGCTAGTGCTGGATGTACTGATGTTACAGTTGAAATACTATCTAAGAAAAAAGTAAAGATTGTGGCGAATAACGGTGACTTTAAGGAAGTAGAGATACCTACTATAGGTGGTGGTAAGCTTAAGGATAAGCAACAAGCTACTACAGTTAATTTGACAACTCCTACTCAAAGTTTTGTAGGAAAGGCTTGCAAGGTGTCTAGTGATGGGTCTGAAGTCGAAATAGAGCTTAACACAGAAGATTCTACTTTAATAGGTGAAACTAACACTGTTATTGACGAATTTGACTTAATGTTGCAATTCAACAGTAATAATAAACCATATGAAAAAAGAAGATGGACTAATAGAAAAAGGTATATTTATGCAACTTTAGAAAGTTGATATAAAGGCAATCTTTAATATATACAGCTTTATGCTGCAGCTCTTTATGGGCTTACCCGTTGTGGTATTTGAGGAATTTAAGGTATGAACTTTACTAGCTTTATTAAAAAGTTATTAGCTTTTGATGTGCTTTTTGGTGCAAAGAGTAAAAAACTATCTGGAATTAAAGATGCCAACAACCTAATAACAGATGCAATAACAATATCTAGTATAAATAAAACAATAACATTAACACAAGAAATACCTAGTTATTTAAATGTTGATCAATATTTTCGTATAACATCTGGTGTAAATGCTGGCAACCTTTTCAGAGTTAAATCCTTGGGTCCAAACACCATAGAGGTGTATGAAAGTATATCTAATGATTCTGGCTCTATTACGCTAGACGCTAGACTGTGGGTCGTTCACGATGACCCAACCATATCAAAAGCTGGAGCAAGTGGCTCTACAGTATTTAATGTTAATAACACTAACACAACTGGGCTAGATGATGGTTCTGGTGTTGCAGGTGTTAATGCAGATCACTACCATGGCGACAGTATAACAGATGTTGCTGCTATAGATGTAAGTTATGATAATTCTAGCTCCGGAGCAACTGGAGATAATGTACAAAATGTACTTGATGAAATAATTGCTGGTGGAGGCTCATCACTATTAATAGACACAATAATAAACATATTCAATTCAACACCCGAAGAGGGACAACAGGCTTTTTCGACTGACACTGAAAAATATTATTTATATCAAGATTCAAAGTGGAAAGAGTCAGATGCAATCTCAAGCGAAAGAACTGGAGCATTGGATATGGGCGCAATCCAAGGCAGCATTTTATCTGGATATGGAAAAGAATATGTATCGAGCAAGATAATTTCTAACTGTAATGTTGGCTCAAATTCAGAAGCAAAAAAAGGCGCAATAAGAACAGTCTTTGCGAATAGTTTGCAGCGTGATTTATTTCAAATTTATTTGCAAGAAAACTGGCAGACTATATTAACTGGTGTAAATATTCAAACAGATAAAAACGAGGCGATTGTAGATATTGAGTTTACAGATTTTGCGCCATGGGTTCTTAGTTTGATAACTGGAAATAGTGATGTTAAAGATATAAACGGTACACCGATCGTTCAAAATATGCAGAGTGATATGGGTGCGATTCAGACACCTTTGGTAATAGATGGAGGTTACTTTTAATGACGACTTACTATATAGCGGCAAGCGGTAGCGATTCAAACAATGGAAGTGAGGCAACGCCATGGCGTAACCTTGATTATGCAATAGACAACAGCGACCCTACAGATACAATAATTGTAATGACAGGGACTAACGTACAAACGGTCAATGTTGATGATGACAATCAGGATTGGGGATCAAGAATTGTAAAGTCAGCGACTGGAAATCCTAGAGAGTGCATCTTAGATTACAACGGCTTGAGCTATTCAAGAATACGAGCGGATGCAGCTTGTGAAATTTCGGGAATTACATTTCAAAATGTTTTTATGAACTCAGCAAATAAGCCGCTTTTTGGCTCGATAGGAGTGTTATTTGAGGCGAAATTTATACAAGATTGTATTTTTAAAGACATTGCGCTAGGCAGGGACTCAAGTCTAAGTCGAGGACGATCGGGATTACTGGTAAATGGAAATACAAATTTTAGACGAAATACTTGCATTAATACGAGAGGTAATCTCGGTGGAAATTCAACCAACCTTTTTGGCATAGCAACTTCTGACAATCTCGTTTTAAATATTGAAAACTGCACTATTTATAATGACGGCTCTTTGCCCACAGGCACAGCGTCTTTAGATAGAGCTTTTTCAATTTTCACTGAAACAGGAGGCTCAACAGTAGTTAATGTTAAGAACAGTATATTTAGCTTGAAAGATGGCTTTACTCTGGGTCGTGATGAGTATGTAAGAGATGACAGTACCGGAACTTCTACGCTAAACACAATAAGCACATGTTTACACAATTTTAGCTACACTGGCAGTGAGCCGAGTGTAATCACAGCTGATCCACTTTTTGTTGACACTGAAAACGAATTTTTCGATCTGAAAGATGGAAGCCCTTGCATAGGAACAGCGGCAATCTCATGAAAAAACTCAATAACTTAGATATGAGTATCAAGCCAAAGACAGGATTGAAAGCTAACATAAATTCAGTCACAACAAAGGCGAGAGCAACGCTGGGTGAGTTTCATTACTGTACTGACACTAAAGAGTTATTTATCTTTAATGGAACTGAGAATGTTTTAGTTCCAACTCTTGAGACAGCAGAACAAACTGGATTTAGTGGAACTTTTGTAAATGGTGACGGAGATACAGTAACAATAGTTAACGGGATAATAACAAGTGTTTTGTGACAAAAACAAAAAAACAGGCAAAGAAAAGCAAGCCTAAGATTTAGTTGACGTTATTGAATTTATAAAAGAGAATTAAGAATATGGAATTAGACAAACCAGAATTACAGTCAGACGGGTATTTTTTAGTTCATACTGAAAATGAAGATGGCGACATTGTCAAGGTAAAATTTAAAGACCCATCAAACGTAGACCTTGAAGAATGTAAGCTGATTACAGACAAGTCGCTGCCTGACTACTGGCGTTGTAAGATGTATGAGGCAAAGGCTACCGACTGCAGTCAGGTAGTTGTTTATGATTTTGCGAGTAAAAAAGTAAGGTCGGTTCGTGATGGCGTTCAAGAATACATGGGCGTTGAGCTAG
>Ga0136588_1000009_pt1 | contig 94888 bp, 76 predicted proteins | sample AntRauMFilla1564_FD_104782 | JGI IMG/M metagenome (GOLD analysis project Ga0136588, IMG submission 104782) | Saline lake microbial communities from Rauer Islands, Antarctica - Metagenome Filla 1 #564 | ecosystem: Environmental > Aquatic > Non-marine Saline and Alkaline > Saline | place... | reverse complement strand
TGCCGTACATGATTTAGGCGATAGTTTGTCTATTGGCACCGCATGGATACTTAATAAACTCGGCGATAAAGAGGCTAACAACACCTTCTCTTATGGCTATAAACGCTTTTCATTGCTAGGTGCATTGATTAACGGCCTAGTGCTCACGATAGGCTCTGTGTGGATATTATTTGAAGCTATTCCTCGACTCACTGAACCCCAAATGCCAAACGCTGAAGGCATGTTGCTGTTGTCCATATTCGGAATGGCGGTAAATGGGTTTGCTGCCTACAAATTAAGCGATGGTGATTCTTTGAATGAACGTGTTCTTAACTGGCACTTACTTGAAGATGTGCTTGGTTGGGTGGCCGTTTTTATTGTATCGATAGTTTTGATGTTTAAACCATGGCCTATACTAGACCCTATATTATCCATCGGATTTACCTTGTTTATCTTATTTAATGTTGTCCGCAATTTGAAAGAGACACTCTTGCTGTTTTTGCAAGCAACACCCGATAGAGAGCAAGTTAAGAAAGTGCGCAGCGTATTACTATCAAAATCAGAGGTAGACGCGCTTCATCACTTCCATATATGGTCACTGGACGGCGAACAAAACGTGATGACGGCGCACTTAGTGTTAACTAACGGGGTTACTGTCTTACAAATGCAAACGCTTAAATGTCAGCTTCAAGAGGAGCTTGCCGTATTTGAATTTGTCCATACGACGATTGAGCTAGAGTTTGCTGATGAACAATGCCGAGATGACAATACAGATGCGTAACTATACGAAAGTAATCATGGTGGGCTTTTCAAGCTCATCGATTTCGACTATAGTGCCGACTGAAATGAATATGACTTTAACCATGGCTTATAAATGATACGTCGACGAATAATCGGATACTGCACAATACTGCTGATTTTGTTTCAGTCGTTTTCTGCCGTCGCCAGTTCGTTAGACTTTCATGTCATTGATAAAGAACATCTGCAACAAGAACACCAGCACAGTATAGATGATAAAATAGCGGCAATACCGCTCCAAGACATTGATGTTGATGACGGCACAAGTAAATCTACGAAACACCACAACTCGGCCGACTGCCATCACTGCGGTCACTGCCACGGCACCCATGCACAATGGTTCATTCAGCAACATTCTGGAAAAATCCTGTTGGCTGCGCAGTTACATCAATTTTTCTATTTCAAAATCATGATTGACGGCCAAGTCAGTCGATTATTACGCCCCCCAAAACAGTAATCCTTTCTTAATTAACATTTGCAAAACGCGAACGTAATTTACATCGCGATGCGCATGCATTCATTAATTTAATTTGGATACACAATGAAATATTCTTTTATGAACGAATACCTATGCCTATGGGTGTTAGGTGCCAGTGCCCTTGCCATGGGTGCAGTAAGCAATACTTATGCGGTTCAAAACGAACCCGCAGAGGCGTTTCCCATCACCCTAGAGCGCGCAATTAAGCAAACATTAGCCAATAATCCGCAGCTACATGAATTCGACTTCAAACGACAGATTGTGGCGGGTGACGCTAAAACCGCTGAACTACGCCCTGGCTATTCCCTCGGCGTAGAGCTTGGAAACTTCTTGGGTACCAGTGAAGTCTCTGGCATTAAAGATGCGGAGTTAACCCTTACCTTGTCATCCGTCATTGAATTGGGCGGAAAGGTGGATGCAAGAAAGCACATCACGGACGCACAACGTCAACAAGTAGTTGTGCAAAGAAAAGTGCGCTCACTTGATATTTTAAGCGAGGTAATGCGCCGCTATATTGATGTGCTTGCGCAACAAGAAACCGTGAGTATGGTCAATGATGCTGAACAATTAGCGCGTTATACCTATCAAACGGTCTCAAAAAGAGTCGAGGCGGGCGCATCTCCACAATTAGAAATCAAACGTGCCCAAGCTGCCTTAGCTCAGGCTAGACTCAGTGTGCTTAGCGCAAACCAAAGCCTGCAAGCGAGCATCAACAGTTTAGCCATTATGTGGGGAGACAAAACGCCTGCGTTTACGCGAGTAACCGGAAATTTGTTTTCGTTAACGGCTTCACCGCCGCTTAACGACCTCATATCAGCACTCTGGGTGAGTCCCTACATACAAGAGTATGCACAGCAAACGCGTGTGCAGGATGCACAGTTACGCCTCACCCAAACCGGTGATAAACCAAATATTTCTTGGTCAGCGGGCATTCGGCGAATTAACGGTATCGATGAATCCGCCTTTGTTGCCGGTGCAAGTGTTCCGCTGTTCAGTCAGCAGCGTAACTTAGGCCAGTATGAGGCTCAAAAGGCAAGGCTTGACCAAATTGAGCAACAAAAGCAAGCCAGTTTGCGCAGCTTGTATCATCAAGTGAATCAAGCGCTAGATGCCAGAAATCGTGCCTTACTTGAAGTGGAAACGTTTCAAAACGACATTATTCCCCCACTACAAGAAGCCTTGGTCATGGTTGAACAGGCGTATTCAGACGGTAGGTTCAGCTATTTAGAATGGGTATCAACGAGGCAAGACATGCTGCAAGCCCAACAAACCCTTATCCAATCCGCTAAAAACGCGCACCAGCGCGGCGCAGATATAGAAGCACTTACCGGCCAACCTATCCTGTTGCGCGCTCAACCGGCGCCTTTTACCACTATTTTTATTGAGAAGTAATCATGAACTATACTGTTAAACTATCACAAACATTGTCACACGATGTAGCAATGCCATTGCGCTTATTCGCACTTGTCTGTCTAGCGATGCTTTGTTTTGCGACGCTTGCAGGTGAAAGTGCGCAATCAAATGAATACGCTCATGCCGACGAATTTGTCACCCTATCCGCCGAGATGGCAAACGCCAATGGCTTGCAAACCATGGCAGTAACGAGTGGACAACTCCAGATCTTGGCGACTGCCTATGGCGATGTCATCACCGATCCTGCCTCGCTTAGCCATATTAGAGCAAGGTTTGATGGCGTAATTTCCGCCGTTACCGTGAATCTTGGTGATAGTGTCAAACTAGGCGATACGCTTGCCACAGTTGAATCAAATGAAAGTTTGAAGCAATACAAAATCACCTCACCATTTTCTGGCAATGTGATTGCTAGGCATGCCAATGCAGGCGAACTATCAAACGGACAGATCCTGTTTTCCATTGCCAATTATGATGATGTATGGGCGCGATTAAAGGTATTTCCTAAACAGTTGTCATCCGTTAAAGCCGGTCAACAAGTCATGCTAACTCATACTGGTGTAAAGCAATCATCTACCATTAGCCACATTGCGCCCTCGCCCGATGGTAAGCCTTATACGCTTGCATATATCAGAGTCAATAACAAAGACGGCCAGTGGCCGGTAGGTGCGCTAGTAAGTGGGCAGATCACGGTTGCAACAAGTGATGTCGCTCTACTTATTCCAAGAACCGCTATTCAAACGTTCGAAGAAAAGTCAGTCGTGTTTGTGCTAAAGAGTAGTGTACGTGAAGGGCACAATGAATATCACCCTCGCCCCGTCCTATTAGGCACCCCAGACAATATGAATATTGAAATAGTCAGTGGCCTACAAAATGGCGAGCGTATTGTGAGTCTAAATAGTTACTTGCTCAAAGCGGATCTAGAAAAGTCGGAGGCCGGTCATGATCACTAATTCATTATCCATCACGTTGTTTAATTTTATGATGCTTACTTTCTTAGCCACGAGGAGCCATGCGTGATTGACTCTATTTTACGACTATCCATTGAAAGACGAGGGATCGTCCTTTTGCTGATGTTTTTAGTGATTGGTGCGGGTCTTTGGAGCTATCAAAAGTTGCCCATCGATGCGGTGCCTGATATCACAAATGTGCAGGTACAAATAAATACACAGGCACAGGGCTACTCGCCTCTTGAAACCGAGCAAAGGATCACCTTTGTGGTGGAAACTGCGTTAGCAGGACTGCCCAACTTAAGCTACACACGCTCATTGTCGCGTTATGGCTTAAGTCAGGTAACCGCTGTGTTTGATGAAGGTACCGACCTTTATTTTGCTAGAAACCTGATTAATACAAAATTAGGAGCCATTAAAAGCCAACTACCGCAAGGACTTGAGCCTGAAATGGGACCTATCGCCACGGGTTTAGGCGAAATATACATGTATACGCTAACCGCGCAAGACGGCGCAACTCAAAGTAGCGGTGAACCTTATGATGCAATGGCTTTGCGAGAAATACATGATTGGGTAGTAAAACCGCAATTGGCCTTGGTCAAGGGTGTGACCGAAGTCAATGCCATCGGCGGTTATGTAAAGCAATACCATGTCAATCCTAAGCCACAAAAAATGCTCAGTTTTGGTCTTAGTATGCAAGATTTGATGACAGCACTTGAGCGTAATAATGCCAATCAAGGGGCAGGATTCATTGAGCGTAATGGACAACAAATATTAGTGCGCTCACAAGCGCAACTTAAAAGTATTGCTGATATTGGCAACGTAGTGGTCACGCAGATTGATGGCGTGCCGGTCACGGTGAACGATATTGGCAGTGTTGCCATTGGTAAGGAGCTAAGAACTGGCGCAGCCACGCGGGAGGGGCAAGAAACCGTGCTTGGAACTGCCATGATGTTAGTGGGCGAAAACTCGCGTGCTGTTGCATTAGCGGTGGGTGAAAAGGTCACTTATATCCAATCAAGTTTACCTCAAGGGGTACTAATTGAGGCTGTTTATGACCGCACTACCTTAGTAGACAAGGCGATTAACACGGTACAAAAGAATCTTGTTGAAGGTGCATTATTAGTCATTGTTGTGCTGTTTCTTTTACTCGGAAATGTGCGTGCAGCCCTAATAACCGCAGCTGTCATCCCTCTGGTTATGCTAGCGACTATTACGGGGATGGTGCAAACCGGTGTGTCGGCCAACTTGATGAGTTTAGGGGCCTTAGATTTCGGCTTGATTGTGGACGGTACCGTTATTATTGTTGAAAACTGTATGCGAAGACTATCACAAGCACAACGACGCACAGTCACAGTACTGCCGTTAAAAGAAAGATTAGAACTTGTGTTTCAAGCCACCAGTGAGGTGATAAAGCCAAGCTTGTTTGGCGTACTTATCATTACCATTGTCTATATTCCGCTGTTTACCCTGTCAGGCGTGGAAGGCAAGATGTTTCATCCTATGGCTGCTACAGTGATTATAGCGCTATTGGCTGCCATGGTGTTTTCTATCACAGTTGTGCCGGCTGCCATTGCCATGTTCATGAACGGTAAAATTAGCGAAAAAGAGAGCCCGATTATTGTGGGCGCAAAATCTATATATCGTCCTATGTTGGTGGCCGCATTAAAATTAAGATGGTTAGTCGTGCTGCTGGCAACTATATTAGTGGTTGTCAGTATATGGCTGTCTACCCGATTAGGCGCTGAGTTTATTCCGCAGTTAGACGAGGGTGATATTGCCCTTCACGCTATGCGTATTCCCGGCACTGGCATTGAACAAGCGGTTGATATGCAAAAACTGCTGGAAACCACCATCATGAAGTATGAGCAGGTTCAGACCGTCTTTGCAAAAACCGGCACCGCAGAGGTTGCCACCGACGCTATGCCGCCCAATGTGACCGATACCTTTGTGATGTTAAAACCGCGCAGTACTTGGCCAGACCCAAGCTTATCAAAACAAGATTTTGTGGCGATGCTTGAAAAGGACCTCTTGACCCTACCCGGCAATAACTATGAGTTTACCCAACCTATACAAATGCGTTTTAACGAACTCATAAGTGGTGTGCGATCTGATTTGGGAATTAAACTCTTTGGGGACGACTTAGCTACCCTAGTGTCATCTGCTGAGGACATATTGGCTGTGTTGCAATCAGTTGACGGGGTGGCAGATGCGCGTATTGAACAGGTAGATGATGTGCCGATATTTACGGTTAATCCTAAACCCATTATGTTGGCAAGGTATGGCTTAGATATCACTGATTTACAGACATGGCTGCACTCGGCCATAGGTGGTAATGAGGCTGGCTTGATTTTTAATGGCGACCGCCGGTTTGGCTTAATCGTCAGGTATGACGAGAATATACGTTCAAACTTAGATGCGCTGGGTGACATTCCTATTGTCACAAAAAATGGCGAGTTCGTACCACTGTCAGAGGTCGCAGAGCTTGCGTATTCTTCAGTGCCGAGCCAAATTAGTCGTGAAAATGGTAAGCGGCGCATTGTTATTACGGCCAACGTGAGAGAGCGTGACTTAGGTACTTTTGTTAACGAGGTCAAAGATAAAGTGCGTGATGAGGTCAACCTTCCACCAGGCTATTGGTTGGACTATGGTGGTACATTTGAGCAGTTGGAAAGTGCGAGTCAGCGCTTATCTATTGTGGTACCAGCTACCCTGTTTATTATTTTAACCTTACTGGTGATTGCGTTTGGGTCCATAAGAGATGCTTTGATTATCTTTACGGGCGTGCCACTTGCGCTCACCGGCGGCATTTTTGCGTTGTGGCTTCGCGATATGCCACTGTCGATATCAGCAGGTGTCGGATTTATCGCCTTATCAGGCATTGCCGTGCTCAACGGTTTAGTCATGTTGTCGTTTATTAGGCAGCAGTTAGATGAAACCGGCGATTTAGTTTACGCCATTGTTGAGGGGGCAATTGTTCGTTTAAGGCCAGTGCTGATGACCGCGCTGGTCGCGAGCTTAGGGTTTGTGCCAATGGCACTGAACGTCGGAACTGGCGCAGAAGTACAGAGGCCCCTGGCAACCGTTGTGATTGGTGGCATTATTTCCTCAACGATATTGACACTGTTTGTTCTCCCCGTGCTGTATCGCTTTGCTTATGCGAAAAAAGCGTATTAGGGCGTTTGGCTTCTCTATCCACATTTAGAGAAGCCACTTTTTAGGGCTTAGCTTTTTGGTGTTTAAATTTGAATGCGCGCTATCCAGATCGGTGCATACTTCAAAAATCACTATTTGATTGAATTTGCCAATTTTTGGCCTAGTCTTCATTGTTTTAGCTTTCGCTTCAATAGACTTACGATTTATGTACTGATAAAGCTTTTAATATCGACAGGTGAATAACAGGGAAAAGACTTTTTATCAAACATTTATGGAATCATTACCTTTTGGGTAAATTAACGATAGCGTTTATGCTGGTTATACTCACCATCATCTAAAATACCCTGCAAACATCGCAACAGGAGACTGATATGGGCTTTTTGAATATTTTCGAAAAAGACAGTGACAGTAAACAAAAGCGGATTGAGCACCGCGGTAAATATGCGCGTCTCAGTCGCACTGATGGTTTTACCGACTTACAACTCATCATTAATGCACCCAATATTGAAATTTTAATTTTTTGTTAGTAAGCGCTTCGGATTGAGTTCTTTAGAAGTGGTGGCCCGACCCTGACTTGAACAGGGGACCTGCCGATTATGAGTCGGATGCTCTAACCAACTGAGCTATCGGGCCACATTTTGAAAGCTTGTGTTTGCTTATCGCCCCAAAACCGAAAAGGTTTTAAAGAAGCAAGATGTTTATAGATATAAACGAGTAGGCCTTGCTTCAAAGCGGTGCGAAGTATAAATACTTTTTACATGAAAGTCATTACCAAATTCCCACTTTTTTATACAAATAATGGTTAAGTGCTTGCTACGACTAAAGTTTAGCAGATATCTGCCGTCATATAAGTGAACTAACTAAGAAAATTTGCTATGTTTACGCCTTGTTTTTAATATCACGCGGCTCACGAGCAAATAAAACAGTATTATTGATAGGGTAGTAACGTTTTATGAGAGAAGAACCAAATAGACTACTCTAAACAAGGAACGAATTATTTCATCACCACACACCAAGAAAGTACCTTCTAAACGTCGGTTTTTTAAAACGCTAGGCCAATTTTTGATTGGCCTTTTTTGCTTAAGCGCTTTATTTTTCGGCGGCAAGTCCGTGCTGCTTCAGTTTAATATTACCATTCCACCGGCTTTAGTCGGCATTGCCGCTCTATTTTTTGCTTTGTTGTTGCTTATGCGCGTGCCAATCGCCATATCAAAAGCGGCCGACCCCTTGCTTGGCAATATGTCATTATTTTTTATTCCCGCCATAGTGGCTATCGTTAACTATATTGATCTGATATTGGCGTATCCCTTGGCTTTATTTTTGTCTATTGTGGTGTCAACATTGCTAAGTTTAGCCATCACCGCTTGGTTGAGTCAGCGCCTAATGCATATGTTAACACCAAAAGATGTAAACACCGCTCAACCGCCTAATAAGGCGTCTTAATATGTTAGCGTTGCTGCCAAACATTAATTACCTCGCCACTATACTGTGGCTCGCGCTTACCATTGTTATTTATTTTGGTGCGCTGCATTTGCACAGAGCTTCTAAACCTTTACGCTTTATACAGCCTGCTTTGCATCCGCTCATTGTCGCCACCTTACTTATTATTTTGCTGCAGTCACTTACGCACACTAGTGTGTCTGAATATCAAGAATACACGCAATTATTGTCCGCTTTGCTAGGACCCGCAACGGTTGCACTCGCCGTGCCCTTATACCGACAGCTTAGGCTGTTGGTCAAAATGAACTGGCGTGTATTAGTGCCTATATGTGTGGGCGGCGCACTAGCACCGGTTTTATCATGGACATGCTTATATTTGCTTAATACGCCGCTTAACCTACAAATGACGGTGCTGGTTAAATCGATTACCACACCCTTGGCAATGGACGCCGCAGGCGCTATAGGCGGTATACCGGCATTAGCCGCAGTGTTAGTGATTAGCACGGGTATAGTGGGTGCTATTTGTGGTCCTGCGTTATTTGCCTTAATAGGCGTGAATAACCAAGCCGCTCAAGGGACTGCCCTAGGCGCTGTTTCTCACGCCATTGGCACCGCACGGGCTATTTCAATTGGTGAGCAGTGTACCGCTTTTGCTACCCTAGCACTGTGTGTGAACGGTATTGCCACATCGTTAATATTGCCTATTTTATTTGGGTAAGTCCTTTGTAAACACCATTTTGTGCACTTAGAGCCTAAAGTCGCCGCTGAGTTTGCCGATAGAACAGTATTGTAAAATCCACCTGGCTTGATTTTTTATCTTACACAAACTCTTCCAGCACAGTGTTTAAATAGCGCCGGCCCAGATCTGACACCTGCCATGTGTTTACAGACTCTTCAAGTAGCCCTTTTTGAACGAGCTTTTTGATAATGTTCTGCTCACCAGCATTAAGTGAACGCCCGGTGTGCTGCAAAAAAGCGTCTTTTGGGCAGGCTTCAAGCAGCCTAAATCTGTTCATGAAAAACTCAAACGCAAGCTCGTTGTCATTTACTGCTATGTGTTTATGCATATAGGGCTTGGTTAAGTTCATATACCCTTTAGGGTGCTTAACTTTTTCAGTGCGGCTTATTGAAAAGTCGCTTAAGTTGGTAATCTTTCCATGAGCCCCACAGCCAATGCCTAAATAGTCACTAAAGCGCCAATAATTAAGGTTTTGTTCGCAGCGATGACCGTTTTGTCCGTAGGCTGAGACTTCATATTGTTCATAGCCCTTAGATTGCAGCAGCGCCTGCCCGTGTAGTTGAATTTCCCACAGTAAGTCCTCGTCAGGCAACACCGGTGGTTTTGAATGAAACCGCGTATTCGGTTCTATGGTCAGCTGATACCACGACAAATGTGGCGGTTTGTGCGCAATGGCTTGGGTAAGATCGTCAAGCGCATTTTGCAAACTTTGTTCGGGTAATCCGTGCATTATGTCGGCGTTGAAAGACCTAAGCGGTAATTCTCGCGCGAACGTAAGGGCATTCTGGGAGTGCTGGGCGTCGTGAATTCTACCAAGGGCGCTTAAGTGCTTTTGTTCAAAGCTCTGCACACCAATAGACATACGATTAATACCGGCTTGGGTAAAGCCTAAAAACTTGGCGGCTTCAGCGGTGCCAGGGTTGGCTTCCATGCTAATTTCTGCATTTTCATTGATGGGCAGTCGCTGTTTTACGCCGTGTAATAATTTGCTCATTGCCGTAACGCTCAATAAGCTTGGTGTACCGCCACCAATAAAAATGCTGCTTATTGGCCGAATATTCCCATTGTGGGTAATAAGCGGAATATCTTGATCTAAGTCGGCCAGTAAATTCGCAATATACTCGTCCTCAGGTATGCCGCCCTTTAACTGATGTGAATTAAAATCGCAGTAGGGGCAGGTTTGTACGCACCAAGGAATATGAATATATAGGGCAAGGGCTATGCTCATAAATTATGACTTAAATAAGGGCTTGAAGTTTATGCATTAACTCTTTTAAGGCCTTTGCGCGATGGCTTATGTCGCTCTTTTCATGCTTAGACAACATTGCCGCAGTTTGCGCTAGGCTAGGCACATAAAATAGCGGATCGTAGCCAAAACCGCCTTCGCCAGAGGCCGAAGTGGCTATTTCACCTTCCCATTCACCTTGGCAAATTATGGGCGTCGGGTCGTTTGCGTGGCGCATAAACACCAGTACGCACAAAAACTTTGCTTGACGGTTATGCTTGCCATCAAGCTCAGCGAGTAACTTTGTGCAGTTGTCGCTATCGCTTGGCTTAGTTTGTGCGTTTATTGCGCCATACCTTGCTGAATATATCCCGGGAGCGCCGTTTAAGGCATCTACCACTAGGCCGCTGTCGTCGGCAATGGCGGGTAAGCCTGTGAGTTTAGCCGCATGACGGGCTTTAATAATGGCATTTTCAACAAAGGTAGTGCCGGTTTCTGGTACGTCGGGTACATTGAAATCAGACTGGGGTGCTACGTCTATATTATATTGGGTAAACAGATGAGAAAATTCCGCCACCTTGCCTTTGTTGCCGGTGGCTAACACTATTTTATCCATCACTTATCCTACTCTTTAGGTGACGCAGGGCGGGCGCCTTTGCGTTTTTTATTCGATATTTTTTTGCGCGCGGCAGTTAACTTACTGGCCTTCTTGGTTTTCGTTTTCTTCACTTTACGCAGTACAGGCGGCTTGTTCTTGGGCTTTAATTCGTCTACAACACGTGCTTTAAAGGCGTCTTGGGTGTAGCGTGCTACCTTGCCAACCCACATAAAGTCGTGCGCTTCAATGAGCGATATTGCCACGCCTTTTGCGCCTGCTCTGCCGGTGCGGCCTATGCGATGAAGGTACACGTCTGCGCCTCGTGGCATGTCGTAATTAATAACATGTGACACATCGGGCACGTCTAAGCCGCGCGCGGCCACGTCGGTCGCAATCAGTATTTTTACGTCACCGTTTTTAAAACTGCTTAAGGCCGCCATGCGTTTGTCTTGGGGCATATCGCCCTGTAAGTAGGCCACATTAAAGTCTTTGGAGAATAAGCGGTCTTTCATTTTATGCAGGCGTTCGCGCGTTTTCACAAACACAATGCACGACTCGACCGTGTTGGCTAAATGGTAATCAAGCAGCGCGTCTTTGTGTTTAGGGTCGTCGCATAAATGATACCACTGCAAGGTCTTTGCTTTTTCTTTGCGCGAAGGCGAAGCGTTGTGTTCGATAGGATTTTGCAAAATGTCGCGCGCAAAGTTGCGCACGCCGCGGCCTTCTAAGGTGGCCGAAAACAACATGGTTTGTTTACGCCATCTTGCTTCTTCACAAATTTGATTCACCACTGCGCCAAAGCCCATGTCGAGCATGCGGTCAGCTTCATCTAACACTAATGATTCTATTTCACGGCAGTCGAAGCTTTCAGATTGAATGTGCTCTAATAAACGCCCAGGGGTGGCGACTAAAATATCGAGCCTGTTGGATAATGTCTCGCGATCGGTACCGTAGTTTATGCCGCCGGTAATAACGCCCACCACTAAATCGGTGTTTTTACACAAAAGCTCGGCGTGTTCGGCTACTTGATAAGCAAGTTCGCGCGTGGGCACCAATATCAGTGAACGAGCTGAGCTACTGTATTTATTTGGATAGTCGAGTAAAAATTGGCAAATAGGCAGTATAAAAGCAGCTGTTTTGCCAGTTCCGGTAGGCGCACAGGCAAGAATGTCGGCGCCGTCCATTGCGTCGGGTATCACCGATGCTTGAATAGAGGTGGGTTTTGTAAATCCCAAGTCGTTAACTGCACTGACTAATTCGTCGTTAAGTTCTAGGGCGTAGAAGCTGCTCAATGGTGATGGCCTTTAGTAAGATATAATATACGTAAAAATATAGCGTTTTTTAACGTCGTTTCGCGCAAGTTTACCTTATTTACACGATTTTTAATAATGCCAATATACAAATTATGATGAAGTTTTTAGCCTATTGTTAATAAGCGGTGTCTTAATTGTGGCAAATGCTAATCTCAAATTTACCCTTCACTGTAAACATGCTAATTTAACGCTATTCAGTCATGTGCATTACGCTGCTTTTTTACGATCGCAAGAGTACGCATACAACAATAACGAAAAGAATATACCCGTGTACTTAAATTATTATGGCTTAAACGATAATCCCTTTTCAATAGCGCCTAACCCCGACTATTTATTTATGAGTACTCGCCACAAACAAGCGCTAGCGCATTTAAATTTTGGGCTAACGGAGTCGGGCGGCTTTGTCATGCTCACCGGTGAAGTCGGCACGGGCAAAACGACAGTGTCGCGCAAACTCATGCAAGAGCTCGGCAAAGACACCCAAATAGCGGTAATACTCAATCCTACCTTGTCGGCGCTTGAGCTACTGGCAACGGTGTGTGACGAGTTGGGGGTAAACTATGATCAAAACAGCGCGTCTTTGAAAGTATTCACCGACCGCATATTGGCCAAGCTCGCCAGTAATCATGAAAACGGCGTAAACACGGTGCTGTTGATTGATGAAGCGCAGCATCTATTGCCCGAAGTGCTTGAACAACTGCGCTTGCTGACAAATTTAGAAACCAATCGCGAAAAGCTGCTTAAAGTAGTGCTCATTGGGCAGCCTGAACTACAGCAACTGCTCAGACGAAACGAACTTCGTCAGCTTGCCCAACGCGTAACGGCAAGGTATCATTTATTGCCCTTAACACAAGTTGAAGTAGGCCAATATGTAGAGCATCGCTGGTCGGTTGCCGGTGGTTTAAGCGCCTGCTTCACAAAAGCCGCACTTGTTGAGCTTTTCACTATAAGCGGCGGCATTCCCCGCGTTATCAATCTGCTGTGTGACCGCGCTTTAAGCTTAGGCTATTCCTTACAAAAACCTTTTATTGACCATCAAATTATGGTCTCGTCTAGTTTTCAAGTGCTAGGCGAAGACATTGTTTTGCAGCGCCAGCAATCGCGCTTCAAACCGCTCTATATTCGCGGGTTTTTGCTGGCACTTATCCTAGGTTTACTCACCGGTGCTATTTATGGAGGGCTGTATGCTTAAGCAGCTAAAAGTTAGTGAGCTGATTCCCGGCATGATGGTGACGCAAGTCATTGAGCAGCATGGTCCAGCCAAAATACGTAAAGTGGGCTTTATACGCTCTGCAGATATGATCCGTGGGCTCAGCGAAATGGGCGTCAGTGTGGTAGAAGTAGACATCAATCAAAGTTTGCACGTAGAGCTTGAAGATGACGAAGACGCTCAAGGCCCAAGCGCGCTTACTACCAAGCCCAATACTAGCAACACAGGTAGCACTAGCACAAACGATGTACCGGCGCGAAGAGCTACGGCCACTCAGCGTCTTGTTGCCTCAAATCGACAAATTGCCGATGTTGACCGGCAGCTTTCACAGCAGTTTCATCGCTCTTTATTCTTGCCTGCCGTAGATCAAATGCCATCTAAATGGATGCTGTATGGTAAGCCCTACACTTTACTGCTGATGTTTATTTTATGCGGTTTTGCCATCGGCAGCGCCACCACGACCGTAATATCGGGTATGCTTTATGCAAAAGATTCAACTGAGGTATCATCCATAAATACCACAAATAGCGATAGCGGCATGGATGTGAATACGCAAACGCAAAATCTAACAAATGTAACGTTGTCGACTCGCTCAGAGCAAACAGCAAACGCAGGCCTAAATAGTCAACAAGGCAGCGTTAATGCAGCTAAACCGTCTGTTGAACGAGGCATAGCTAACAACGATATAGCTAACAACGATATAGCTAACAACGATATAGCTAGCAACGATATAGGTCAATCAGCGCAGCCTTTAACAATTGAAAAAATAAACGGCGTTGAGCTTGAAGAAGGACAACAGGTGCTTGGCTATCAAAGCGGTAGCGAAGATGACATCAACACCAACAGCATGAGTCAACGCGGTGCACAAACTCGCGTAAATAGAGCAGCTGATAATGACAGCAGCGCATCTAACGAGTCGTCAAATGAGCGGCTCAATCCTACCTTATTACGGCGCATTCAAGCCGCCGCCCAAGACATTGACAGCCAAGAAGGCATGTGGTCTCAAGAGATACTGAAAGTTACCGACCTAAACGCCTTGCCGCGCATAGATCAGCTGCCGCCGGCTGTGTTAACGCAAATGCCAGCGATGAGTTTTAGTGCGCATATGTATGCCTCAAATCCTCGTGACAGGTGGGTAAGAGTCAACAGTCAACGTTTAAGTGAGGGAGATATTATTGCGAATAATGTGGTGTTAAAACGAATTGACTCTGAAAAAGTCGTGTTGGAATACAAGGGTAATGAGTTCACTATGAACGCTTTGTCAGACTGGTAGCACCATCGTTCTGGCAATTACCGTGTTTAGCGTTGCCGTATCTGGCACAAGCGGGTTTAGTATTGTAGCAATTGTCCCACAATGCTAAATCCCGCACTTGGTTAATCTAAAGCCAGCTGCGTCTTGTTTCTTCAAACTGCGTAATTTGAGCGTCGTGCTCAAGCGTTTGCCCAATCGCGTCAAGCCCTTTAAGCAAATTAGTTTTATGGTGACTTGCAATATCAAATAAAAATTCAAGCTCTTCACACTTAACGCTTTGCGCGGTCAATGTCACCGTAATAACAACCTTAGGATTGTTGGCTACCTTTGCAAACAACTGATCTAGCTCAACGTTTGGTAAGGTAAGCACCAACAGCTGGTTGTTGATACTGTTGCCATAAAATATGTCGGCAAAGCTGTTGGCAATAATGCAGTTAAAGCCAAAGTCGGCTAGCGCCCACGGTGCGTGTTCTCGGCTTGAACCACAGCCAAAATTCTCCCGCGTTAGCAGTATAGACGCGCCTTTATACTCGGGCTGATTAAGTGAAAAGTCAGGGTCAACCTGATCTTTATCACCGTTTTGATAGCGCCAATCATGAAACAAATTAACCCCGTAGCCAGTGCGCGTTATCCCGGTTAAAAACTGCTTAGGAATAATTTGATCGGTGTCTATATTAGCCTGATCTAGCGGGGCAACTGTGCCGGTGACTATATTAATACCCGTCATTAGTGTTCTCCCATAGTGCGTACGTCGGTAAATTTACCCGTAATAGCCGCTGCGGCTGCCATTTCAGGGCTAACTAAATGCGTGCGCCCTCCACGACCTTGTCGGCCTTCAAAATTTCGATTGCTGGTTGAAGCGCAGCGATCACCCGGCTGCAATATATCGTCGTTCATGCCCAAACACATTGAGCACCCAGGTAGGCGCCATTCAAAGCCGCTTTGTTTGAATATTACATCGAGCTGTTCAGTTTCAGCCTGCTCTTTTACCTGGACCGAGCCTGGTACCACAATGGCCGTTACGCCTTTTGCAACTTTGCCTAAAGCCGCTATTTTGGCCGCAGCGCGTAAATCTTCTATGCGGCTGTTAGTGCATGAGCCAATAAACACATGCGAAATACTAATATCGCTTATGGCTTGGCCTGCTTCAAGACCCATATATTTTAAGGCTTTGTTGGCTGACTCTTTAACCACAGCGTCGCTATAGCTATTGGGTTGTGGGACGTGTTGCTTTATGCCCACTACCTGTCCCGGATTGGTTCCCCACGTGACTTGCGGCTCAATGTCTGCGGCGTCTAGCTCTACCACACTGTCAAATTGGGCATCTTGGTCGGTATATAAGCTTTTCCAATAGCGCACGGCGTCGTCCCAATGTGCTTCACTTGGAGCAAATTCGCGGCCTCTAATGTATTCTATGGTTTTATCGTCAGGCGCAATAAGACCGGCTTTTGCCCCCGCTTCAATACTCATATTACACACGGTCATGCGCTGTTCCATCGACAAGTCGCGAATGGCTTGGCCGGCGTATTCAATCACATGACCGGTGGCACCGGCGTGGCCAATTTTACCAATAATGGCCAAAATAATATCTTTTGCGGTGACGCCAAGCCCCAGTTTACCATTCACGTTTATAAGCATGCTTTTACCGCGCGATTGCTTAAGTGTTTGACTGGCCAACACATGCTCAACCTGCGAGGTGCCTATGCCAAAGGCCAGAGCACCAAACGCGCCGTGCGTGGCGGTATGCGAGTCGCCGCATACAACGGTCATGCCCGGATGAATAAGTCCCAGCTGCGGCCCTATTACATGCACAATGCCTTGATTTTTGTGACCCACAGGATAAAGCTGAATATTGTGCTGTGCACAATTTGCGGCCAAAGTATTTAGCTGTAACGCATTTTGAGGACCGCAGGCATCAAGCGCTAATGAACGCGTTGAAATACTATGATCCATGGTCCCAAAGGTAAGGTCAGGACGACGCACGCTGCGGCCTTTTTCAGCCAGTCCGGCAAATGCCTGTGGGGTGGTAACCTCATGAATTAAATGGCGGTCAATATAAAGTAATAAATCCTCTCCCAAATCTTCTACAATATGTGCATTTAGGACTTTTTCATACAGCGTAGAGGGTGTCGTTGATGTCATGTTGGGCTCCTTAAAGCTGACTAATAATATAGTCACCTACTTCACTCGTGGATTTTGCGCTATGTTTGTTTTGGGGCGACAGCAACTCTGCCGTTAAAATGCCGTCGCTTAAGGTTTTAAGTACAGCGCGCTCAATATCATCGGCGGCGGTTTCAAGGCCTAGGCTGTAGCGAAGCATCATGGCGCCTGAGAGTATCTGTGCAACCGGGTTGGCAATGCCTTTGCCAGCGATATCGGGGGCTGAGCCGCCTGCGGGCTCAAACATCCCAAAACCGTCTTGGTTGAGACTGGCCGAAGGTAATAAACCCATAGAGCCGGTGATCATAGCGCACTCGTCAGAAATTATGTCGCCAAATAAATTAGAGCACAGCATTACGTCAAATTGACCGGGGTTAGCCACTAGCTGCATGGTTGCGTTGTCTATATAAATATGTTCAAGGCTTACGCTTGGATAGTCAGCTGCAACCTCTTCAACCACTTCACGCCATAAACGGCTGGTAGCCAACACATTGGCTTTATCAACCGAGGTTACTTTGTTTTTACGCTTTGTTGCGGCTTCAAACGCCGATATCGCAATGCGGCGTATTTCGGCTTTTGAATAGCGCATGGTATCAAATGCGTTAGTTTGTTCGCCTTCGCCTTGTCTGCCCTTGGGTTGACCAAAGTAAATGCCCGAGGTAAGTTCGCGTATGACTAATATATCAACATTATTTTGGGCTATGTCGGCGCGAAGCGGCGAAAGATGCACTAGGCTTGGGTAAATTTTGGCAGGTCGTAGGTTACTAAATAAGTCGAAGTGGCTTCGTAGGGTGAGTAGGGCAGCGCGCTCAGGGCGCTCTTCTAAGGGAAGATTATCCCATTTGGGACCACCAATAGAACCAAACAAAATAGCGTCAGCGTTCTCACAGGCGCTAAGTGTGGCAGCGGGCAGGGCTTCACCTTGCGTGTCAATAGCGTAGCCGCCTACCGCGTGCTCTTGGCAGTTCAAGGTGAAATTATGTTTTTTCCCTACTACGTCTAACACCCTGCGTGCTTGGTGCATCACTTCAGGGCCGATACCGTCACCCGCAAGCACCGCAATTGTAAAGCTTGTCATTTAAACTCCCACTATTTTATGTTGTTTTTGTTGATCAATCTGATCGGCCAAATATGTGTTGTTTAACACGAATATAAGTGACTTAACGCCAGCCTCAACAATGTCGGTGGCTAAGCCGATGCCATTAAAGCGACGGCCGTTGTATTCTACTATAACGCTCACTTGAGCGAGAGCGTCGGCGCCTTCGCCTTTTGAATCAAGTTTAAAGTCGACAATTTCTAAGCTGTGCCCATCAATGGCTTTTATAATGGCATTAAATGCTGCATCAACCGGGCCATTGCCGGTGGCCGCTTGGGTAATCTCATTTTCGCCAGCCACAATAGTAACGGTGGCAGTTGGCACAATATTGTGGCCCGAGCTTGCATGTAGGTAGTTTAATTTATAATGTGCTTGCTCATGTTTTTGCTGGTCGAAAAACAACAGCGCCTCTAAGTCATAGTCAAATACTTGGCCTTTTTTGTCGGCAAGGCGCACAAATGATTCGTATATGTTATCCAGATCGTATTCATCTGGGCCATAGCCAAGCTCACCTAGCCGGTGTTTAATAACGTGACGACCAGAGCGTGAGGTCAAATTAAGCACATTCTTGTTTATGCCCACGCTTTCAGGCGTCATTATTTCATAAGTGTTTTGCCCTTTTAACACGCCGTCTTGGTGAATGCCCGATGAGTGACTAAAGGCGTTGGCCCCTACAATTGCTTTGTTTGCCTGCACCGGCATGCTGCACAACTGGCTGACTAATTTCGAGGCTTTGTGAATTTCTTGCGTGTTAATATTGGTGTTAAGGCCTAATTTTTGGTAGCGCGTTTTAAGCGTCATCACAATTTCTTCTAATGAGCAATTGCCGGCGCGTTCACCAATACCATTTATGGTGCACTCAATTTGTCTGGCGCCATGTTCTACCGCCGCTAAAGAGTTGGCCACTGCTAAGCCTAAATCATTGTGACAGTGGACCGAAATAATGGCTTTGTCTATGTTGGGCACTCGGTTAAACAAACTACTTATAATGCTACCAAACTCAGACGGTATGGTATAGCCCACGGTATCGGGAATATTAACGGTGGTTGCGCCCGCTGTAATGGCCGCCTCAACCATTCTGCACAAATAATCTATGTGGGTTCGCCCCGCATCTTCACAGGAAAACTCTATGTCATCGGTGTATTTGCTGGCGTGTTTAATGGCCTTTATCGCCATCTCAACGACTTCGTCTTGTGACTTACGCAGCTTGGTATTTACGTGAATATCGGAGGTGGCTATAAAGGTATGAATTCTGAACGCTTCGGCAACGCCAAGTGCTTCGCCGCACGCGTCTATGTCTTTGGCTAAGGCCCGTGATAGACCGCACACACGCGCATTTTTAATTTCTTTTGCGATCAGTTGAACCGACTTGAAATCGCCCGGTGACGATACTGGAAAACCTGCCTCAATAACGTCCACGCCTAGGCGTTCCAGCATGAGGGCTATCTGAAGTTTTTCGCGTACATTAAGACTGGCCGGCAGTGCTTGTTCGCCGTCGCGTAGGCTGGTGTCGAAAATGATGACTTGATTGTTCATTATTACCCCTATTGGCCGTTTATTAACAGCCTTATTATGCATTGACGCTAATAAAAAAAGACATAAAAAAACCCGTGCATTACACGGGTTTAGAAAATATATATAAACATTACCCGTGCGTTTTTGGCCCCAGTAATAAGAGTAGCAGAATAACACTTGGCTGTACGTGCAAAAGATGAAAATTTTGTGACGTCATGTTGATTCTCAAGCAATGTTGGTAATCAGAATGTAACCTTGTTTAGAATATCCGTCAACCGAAAAGCGTATATCATCCGAAGTTTACAGGAGGCATCTATCCGCTTGTCATTTCATTGGCAACGTCACCAATTAATTTTCGCAGCCATATATGGCCTGCGTCGTGATGCAGCAGCGCACTCCACGCCATTTTAAGGGCAAAGGGTGGAATATCAAAAGGCGGCGGTAACACTTTTACCGCAGGATCATTTTCAAAGATTTTTGCGACTTTACTAGGCAGGGTTACCACTAAGTTTTGTGTTCTAGCGATTTGCAAGGCGGCATGATAATGCCGGGTAAATACTCTGATATCTCTTTGCTTACCAATTTTCGATAATGCTTCATCAACCCAGCCTAATTTTTGCACCTCGTTGGGGTCTATACCCACGCCCACGCCAAAACCTGTTTTGCTTACCCATACATGCTGGCTACTAAGATAGTCACCGAGGCTGAACTGATTGGCTTTAGGGTGTTGGCTATTCATTACGCATGAAAAACTGTCGTGCCAAATAATTTTTTGATGAAAAGAAGACGGAAGCTCATCGAAGCGATTAATGGCCATGTCGACTTTACCGTGCTCAACATCGTGGAAGGTCACATCGCTTGGGGTAATTAGATCAAGGGTGATGTTGGGGGCGAAAATAGCCAGTTTGCTTAATAAGCCCAGTAATATTGTGGATTCAGCATAGTCACTGGTCATTATTCTAAAGGTTCGCCTGCTAGCACTTGGATCAAATTCGACATCTGGCTGAATGCTCGATTCTAGTTCACTTAACACTTTGCGCACTATTGGCTGTAGCTCTAGTGCTCTTTTAGTGGGGGTCATTCCGGCGCTCGTTCTAACTAGCAGCGGGTCTTTGAATAAATCACGCAAGCGCTTTAAGCTATTGCTCATGGCGGGCTGGGTGATACTGAGCTGATTTGCGGCTTTGGTAACGCTGCCTTCGCGCAATAACACATCGAAATATACCAGTAAGTTTAAATCGACCTTTGCTAGGTTCAAATCAATGACATCCTTTTGTTAAACTCTACTTTTTCCTAAACGCAACGCTAAAACAAAGCATTGCACAAGGGAAGCGCTTAAATATAAAACAGCTCCTTAACTGAAAAAAGAGGTGTCAAATTAACTCAAGCGCCTGTTTAGCATGCTGAAGTGTAAATAAATCTACAAATTTAGTCTAGAAAATGTCGATATTATACATTCACATAAAATTTACAACGCGTACTGTAAGTTGCTTCAATTTATACTGTATACTCCTTCAAATGCTAACCTACATTCAATAACTTGATGATTAAACGAATCGTCATACCTGGAGCTTTTATGACAACACCCTATTTGACTGCACTGAGTAGGATAGCAATTGCTACCGTTTCTATTTTGTCCGTAGCAAGCTGTGCGCCGGTCGCTGACGATGTGAACGCAGCCACCGAGCAAAAAGATGCCGCAAACGTCAGCGCGCAGCCATCTGCGGCGGCGCCTAAAAATATTATCATGGTGATTGCCGACGGTATGGGCCCTGCTTACGTGTCAGCTTATCGCTACTTTATGGATAACCCTGATACAGAAGCTGTTGAAACTACTGTTTTCGACGGTATTTTAGTCGGCACGGTGCGTACCTATCCGCATCAGCAGTCAGGCGTAGTAACTGACTCAGCAGCCAGTGCAACCGCTATGTCAACTGGCGTGAAGAGCTACAATGGCGCCGTAGGTATGGGTGTAGACAAACAGCCCCTCGAAACTGTGTTGCATCGCGCGCATAAATTAGGCTTAAAAACTGGCTTAGCGGTGACCAGTCATATAGTGCACGCTACTCCCGCGTCGTATATGGTCGCAAACGAAGCCCGCGGTAATTACGCGCAAATAGCCGACAGTTTCTATGACGATCGAATTAACGGCGAACATTTAGCCGACATTATGCTAGGCGCTGGCTGGGGCCACTTTATTCGCGAAGACAGAAACTTAGTAGAGTTGTTTCAAGCCGACGGTTATCAATATATTGATAGTTATGATCAATTATCCAGTATTGACCCCAGTGTCCCAGTTTTAGGCTTGTTTGGGGACGGCAGTCTGCCGTGGGCATTAGACGACATTGATCCGACGCGTTTGCACACATTGACTAAGGCAATAGTGCCATATTTAGCCGCGGATACTCAAGACTCGGGTTATTTTTTGTTACTTGAAGCAAGTCAGATTGATTGGGCTGGCCACGGTAACGACATCGCCTCTGCGATGGCTGAAATGCATGATTTGGCTAAAACCATGGAATACTTAGTTGATTACGTTGAAGCACATCCCGATACATTGGTGATATTAACGGCTGATCACAGCACGGGCGGGCTCACCATTGGTGCAGTAAGCGATTATCGATGGGATGCGTCTTACATACAAAATTTCAAAAAGTCTGTACCCACTATTGCCGCCAATATGCTCACCGAAACAGATAAAGGACAGTATGTATCAGACATGTTTGGCTTTGCACTTAATCAACAAGAGATTGATAGCCTTGACGTAATTAATGCTGATATGAACCCGCGCGCAGTTCAAGCTATCTTAAAAGATATCATAAATACGCGCACAAACACCGGCTGGACAACCAGTGGCCATACCGCGGTAGACGTGGATATGTTTGCGTTTGGCCCAAGCGCACAGGTCTTTGCGGGTAATCAGAACAACACTGACATTGCTGAAAAGATATTTACGCTGCTTGACCAAGCGCATAAAAAATGAGGGCTTTCTGCAATAAGGACATAGTTACTTTTTAAACCAAAAACGCCTGCTTCAAAAGCAGGCGTTTTTGTTAACAGACAATATCGAAAGTCTTCACTGGCGCATAAAATCCTCAACTGGGTCGCCAGTCACTACCGAGATTTGTTTAAATAAATAAATGAGCGCAGTAATCAACAAAATCATACTGGGGATAACAATTACCGGATAACTTAAGGCGGTCATTCTGCCAATTTCCTCAATGTAAGCAGTGGTGCCGGGTTCCGACACTAATATCCACTTGGCTAAGGCGTAATTTAAAGAGGACGACAAGAAAAACGAGCTGGCGACAATGTACGAACTAATGGCCACTTTAGCGTTAAATACTTCTACCTTTTGTTTTTCTTCCAAGCGTTTATTGAGTTTGTCCCAATTAATTAATTGGTCATTAAGAATTAGCGCTTTAACCAGCGGGTTTTTAGTGAATTGGGTGATGAGAACGGCAAGACCAATAGCGGCAGGAATAGCAGCCTCTTTTATCGCCATATATTCAGCTGGCAGTTTGAGTAAGCTTATTCCGCCCGTTAGCAGCACACTTACAATCCCAAGTACAGAAAACATGTTGATTTTCTTGGTGTTTTTCAATTCAAGCAAACCGTAGGTAAGCGGAAAAGCCAGGGCAACCACAATACTCCATGCCGGGCCTAAATATTCGTCACTGCTAGCGTAGGTCATTATAAGGACGGGAATGGCGATATTGAAGATTAAATTTCCAAAAAAACCGGACTTCTGCTGCTTGGCGCTTTCGTTTTGGCTCACATCAATTACTCTACTACTCAAAAGGATATGCATTTTACGCCCAATAAGCTTGGCTTGTCACCCTAATTAGCGTCTTTCGCTGTCTTAGGGTGTAATAAAATACTATACCCAAAGGTACTAACATTGAATACAAGCTATAGTAAATCAGCGTCGCTAAATTTTGTCCAATCGATGTTATTTATGCGGTTTTCAGCGATATAAAAAATTTTATCACCCGGCAATAGCTGTGCGGTAAGAGGAGGATTTACGACAATTTTAAGAATGTCATGATTGCTTGCAACGCCAATAAAAATGGCATCGTATTTATGCTTTAACTGATAAAACAGGTTTTTAACGCTAATGGCATCAACGTTTTGCGCAATAGTGGCTGAAAATTGCGCCTGGCCTTCATATACGTCTAATAAATCGTGATGCAAAAGACTTGAGCCCGGGTCAAACGCCGACTTAGCCAACATTTCAACCGCTACGCTAGGCGTGCATTCTATTTCTGGGCAGTGCTGCTGCAGCAGTTTAACCAGGCTTTCGTCGTCAAAATATGCCACTTTATGGGCTTTTTTATTGCGCTGAGAACAATATAAAGCGGTGGTCATGGTCATGTCATCATGCGGGTTATCAATTAATATAGTGGCCGCGGTTTGTACGCAGGCCTTGTCCATATCTTCGTCTTTATTAAACGATTCAACGTGCACAAAGTCGATTAAAGAAGGATAAGGGTTGGTAATATCGGCTCTTACACACAGCACTATTTCCGGCTTTTCGATGGAATTTTCTTTCTCAATCAGCAGCAGCTTTATAAGCTGCTCTGTTCGTTTACCATTCCAACCAATTACTAAAATATGGTTACTTACATTTAACGCATTCAAACCTCGTGCTCCTTTTTGCCATTGTTTACTTACAAAATTTGCTGCCCTGCCAAGCACTAAGGCAAAGATAGACAGCCCCATAGGTATTATATATAGGGCGACTATCCATTTACCCGCCGCGGTGCTGGGGGACATGTCGCCATAGCCTACGGTTGAACTCGTTATTACTAACCAATATACAAAGTCGTGTATATTGAGTAAACCCTCTTCGCCTGCTATAAAAAGTAGGGCATAGCTACTTAGTGAATAAAACACCATCATTAATACAACTACATACCAACGCAAATTAGAAAAGTACTGCGTCATTATTTTTCTGACTTTGATCCACGTTTGCATAAATAATCTTTTGGCTTGGCTTTGAACATAATGGGCGTAAGTGTGAGAAACTTTTAAACTAAATACAAGCGATTAACGTTTATTTATTGTGATAGCGCCTAAGCGAGTAATAAATGTAGCGATAATAGACCTAAACAGTGGTGTAAACTCAAGCTAATGAGCAAACAGTCCGCCACATTCACAATGGTGAAAAACCCAACCCGATACACTAGCGATAACACTGACTTGATTATTTTATGAAACTAACCGATTTTGATTTTGAACTACCCGAAAAACTAATTGCAAAATATCCAAGCGCCCAGCGCACGGCCTCTCGCATGCTTAGGTTAAATGGCGCCACTAGCGAGGTTTGCCATGGGCTTTTTATTGACATTGTTGACCTAGTTGAGCCAGGCGACTTACTTGTGTTTAATAACACCAGAGTCATACCTGCAAGGCTGTTTGGACATAAGCAAAGTGGCGGTAAAATAGAGATAATGCTAGAGCGTGTTCTTAACGATAGTACCGCTCTTGCGCACATAAGATCCAGTAAGTCTCCCAAAGTAGGTGCGGTATTAACCTTAGAAGGTGATATAAAGGTGCAAGTGTTGGGTCGTCAAGATGCCTTATTTCACATTCAATTTGAGGTAAACCCAAAAAGCCCTCAAACAATTTTCGAATTGTTAGAACAGCATGGCCACATGCCACTGCCACCTTATATAGACCGACCTGATGAAGCTGCCGACAAAGAGCGCTACCAAACGGTGTATAACGAAAAACCAGGTGCAGTTGCCGCGCCTACAGCGGGCCTGCATTTTGACGAGGCTATTTTACAAACACTTAAAGACAAGGGCGTAAATACCGCATTTGTTACTCTGCATGTGGGCGCTGGCACCTTCTCGCCTGTACGCGTGGAGAATATTGAAGATCATCAAATGCATGCTGAGTTTGCTGAGGTCACCCCAGAAGTGGCTAATTTAGTCAAGCAAACCAAGGCTAATGGTAAACGCGTTATTGCGGTAGGCACTACCTCGGTAAGATCGCTTGAATCGGCCGCGCAACATACGTCTGATAGTCTTATCGAGAGTTTTTTGTCTGATACCAGTATATTCATCTATCCAGGCTTTGAATTCAAAGTAGTTGACTGTATGTTAACCAACTTTCATTTGCCCCAGTCTACCCTTATGATGCTCATTAGTGCTTTTGCGAGTCGCGACGGTGTTATGAAGGCTTATAGCCAAGCCATTGAACAAGAGTATCGATTCTTTAGTTACGGTGACGCCATGTTTATTGAGGGTGCTCACACAAAGGCCTGATTGTACAAAGCTTATGTAAAAACATCCAAGCTAGACTATGCCGTAAATGGCATGCGTCTAGTAATTTCCTTCTTACGTTCATGTTTAGCGCTTGCTCAACAGGCGTCTTAAAATATGTGTTCATATTTTGGGCATAATAATCATCAACCATTATTATTGTTCGGCGATACCAATAAATAGACAGTGGATGTGGTCAGACCGTTACCACTTTCAAAGGTGACGTTCTATTATGGATGTTGATTAGATACATGCCTGTGCTGCGATAAGGTGCTTGCTTGCTGCGAGGCTTGTAAGGCTCAAAGCGCCAACTACAAATCTCGCTGGCCGCTTTTTTAAATTTACGAATACTGACTGGTTTTTGTAATGGGGTATTATTTTCATCACTAAGTTTGCTATAATCGCGAAAATTTTTGAATCAAGTTAATTTTAATCGGAAATATTTAGTTAATGTACGATTAACATTTAGCCCATAACACAGCAGATCGTGAATGAAGTTTTCTCTACTTAATACAGACGGCCTTGCCAGACGCGGTCAATTAATATTTGAGCGTGGTGTGGTTGAAACACCTGCTTTTATGCCAGTGGGTACATACGGCACAGTAAAGGGCATGACTCCTGAAGAACTCACCGAAACGGGTGCACATATTTGCTTAGGCAATACCTTTCATCTGATGCTTCGCCCTGGCACCGGCATTATCAAAGACCACGGCGACCTGCACGACTTTATGCATTGGGATAAGCCTATCTTAACTGATTCAGGCGGCTTTCAAGTATTCTCTTTAGGTGCCATGAGTAAGATAAATGAAGAGGGCGTGACCTTTCGTTCGCCCATCAACGGTGAAAAAATATTGCTTACGCCTGAAAAATCTATGCACGTTCAGCGCGATTTAGGCTCTGATATTGTCATGATATTTGACGAATGTACGCCTTTCCCTGCCACAAAGGACGAAGCGCAGCGCTCTATGGAGCTATCATTACGTTGGGCAAAGCGCTCTAAAGAAGCTCACAGCGATAATCCTTCAGCTTTATTTGGCATAGTACAAGGCGGTATGTTTGAAGATTTGCGCGATGTTTCTCTCAGCGGCCTTGAAGAAATTGGCTTTGACGGCTACGCCATCGGCGGACTGTCAGTAGGTGAGCCAAAAGAAGACATGATGCGCATTGTTAAACACACCGCGCCGCAAATTCCCGCTAGCAAGCCCCGTTATTTGATGGGAGTCGGTAAACCTGAAGATATAGTAGAAGCGGTTCGCCGTGGTATTGATATGTTTGACTGTGTTATGCCCACTCGCAACGCGCGAAATGGCCACTTATTTGTACATGACGGTGTGGTTAAAATACGTAACGCTCGGCATAAAACAGACATCAAACCTTTAGACGAGAAATGTGATTGTTACACTTGTAAAAACTATTCTCGGTCATACTTACATCACTTAGACAAATGTAATGAGATACTAGGTGCGCGTCTTAATACCATTCACAACCTGCGCTATTATCAGGTGGTTATGGAAGGCTTACGCACCGCCATTAGTGAAAATGCATTAACAGAATTTGTTGAGCTGTTTTATGCGCAAAAAGGGATGGATGTCCCCGATTTATAATTAACGCGCCTTGTTGCAAGTACTTACAACAAGCTTATCGTTGAAAATAATACCCAAATAACAAAAATTTTAAATTTACATAAGGAAAGCAAACATGAGTTTTTTCATCTCTAACGCACACGCCCAAGCAGCGGGCGGCGGATCAGACGGGCCCGGCTACGAAATGCTAATAATGTTAGCCGTTTTTGGTTTAATCTTTTATTTTCTTTTATATCGTCCGCAGGCTAAGCGCGTAAAAGAGCATAAAAACTTAATCTCTTCAATTGGCAAGGGCGATGAAGTGTTAACCCAAGGCGGTATTGTGGGTAAAGTGACCAAAGTTGCAGATGACAAGGATTTTATTGAAATTTCATTAAATGAAGCCAATCAAATCGTTGTTCAAAAATCAGCGATTAGTGCGGTATTGCCAAAAGGCACTATGAAGTCAATATAAAATAAAGCCGGCATTTCGCTGCTCGTCACTGCGGGCGCGGTATGCAAGGCATGTAGGAAGTAATTGTGTTAAACCAAAATCCTATTTGGAAATACGTGTTAGTTGTTTTCGTACTAAGTATGTGTACGCTATATGCCTTGCCGAACTTATATGGCGAAGATCATGCTGTGCAAATTTCGTCAGGCAAAACCTCGACTGTTAGCCCGCAAATGATCGCCGACGTTGAAGCGAGCATGCGCGAAGCAAATATTGCCTTCAAAGCGGTTGAATTTAAAAATGACCAACTACTAGTTAGGTTAAATGACTCCGACACTCAACTTCTTGCGCGCGAGCATTTACACGATGTATTTAGCGACAATTTCATAGTCGCAATGAATTTAGCGCCCGATACGCCTGATTGGCTAGAAGCGCTAAACGCAGCGCCCATGAAACTCGGCCTTGATTTGCGCGGCGGTATACATTTTTTAATGGAAGTGGATATGAAGAGTGCGGTCAGTAAGGCATTTGAAGACACCATTGACGACTTCCAAACACAGCTTCGCCAAGAAAGCCTGCGTTACCGTTCGGTGAGTCAAGCTGGCGATTTTATCGAGATTTCTTTTAGAGATCCGCAGGTCCTTGAGGACGCTCAATTTTTCTTACGTAATAACTATCGCAACATGCTGTTTAGTGAACGCGATGCGCTAACTCTTCGTGCAAGCTTCACCGACGCCCGCCTATCGGAGATTAAAGACTATGCGGTTAAGCAAAATATTACTATTATTCGCAGCCGTGTAAATCAATTAGGCGTAGCAGAGCCCTTGGTACAAAAACAAGGATCAGAGCGCATAGTTGTTCAGCTTCCCGGCATACAGGACTCTACCCTTGCCAGAGAAATTCTAAACGCCACCGCCACCCTTGATTTTAGGCTAGTTGATCAAACTAATGACGTACGCGATGCAGTAAATGGACGTATTCCAGCTTCCTCGCAGCTAAACTTCGATCGCAACGGCCAGCCTATTTTACTGCGTAAACAAGTTATGCTTCAGGGCAGCCACATTATTGACGCTAACAGTAGCACCGACGAAAATGGCTTCCCGCAGGTAAACATTTCGCTGGATTCTAAAGGCGGCAGTAAAATGTCAAATGCCACCAAAGACAACATTGGCAAGCCTATGGCCACTGTATTTATTGAATACAAGTCTACAGGTGAGCGCGACAGTGAAGACAAACTTATTTTTGAGAAGCATGAAGAAGTCATAAACGTAGCGACTATTCAGGCTCGCTTAGGTAACTCGTTTAGAATTACCGGTATCGATAACGCGAAAGAAGCAAGAGATTTAAGCTTGCTATTACGTGCAGGAGCGCTAATAGCGCCTATTCAAATTGTGGAAGAGCGTACGGTAGGGCCAAGCCTAGGCGCTGAAAACGTCAAACTAGGCATGCAGGCAATTATATACGGCTTAATTGCGGTGCTTGCCTTTATGCTCATTTACTATAGGGCGTTTGGTCTGGTCGCCAATATTGGACTAGTGGTAAACCTGATCATGATCGTGGGCATTATGTCGATGATACCTGGTGCAACGTTAACGCTTCCCGGTATGGCGGGTATCGTATTAACCGTTGGTATGGCGGTTGACGCTAACGTGTTAATATTTGAACGAATACGAGAAGAAATCCGTGAAGGCAGAAGCCCACAACAGGCTATTCACTTTGGCTATGACAATGCGTTTTCAACTATTTTAGACGCCAATATTACCACTTTCATTGCAGGCATGATTTTGTTTGCAGTAGGAACGGGCCCTATAAAAGGCTTCTCGATTACACTAATGATAGGCATTGCAACATCGATGTTTACTGCCATTATTGTATCGCGCGTAATAGTTAACATGATTTGGGGCGGTAAACGCGTCAAGTCGCTAATGATTTAAGGAGGTAGCAGATGAAATTTCAACTGTTGAGATTAGATAAGCCCGTTGACTTCATGAGATTTAGGTTGCCCGCCTTAATTTTTTCAACCCTATTAATATTTGCTTCAGTCGCCTCACTTGCGGTCAATCAATTAAACTGGGGTTTAGACTTTACTGGCGGAACAGAAATTCAGGTGGCCTACCCGGACGGCGCTAATTTAACGCAAGTGAGAACCGATTTAGCAGACGCCAACTTTCCGGAGGCGATTGTACAAAACTTTGGCAGTAGCCAAGATGTACTAATCAGAATTGCCCCACGCGATGATTTACCTAAGGACGAAATTGGCGGCATGGTGGTTGAGGCATTAAGCGCAAAAAATGCCACCGTTTTGGTGCAAAGTATCAGTTTTGTTGGTCCAAGTATTGGTGAAGAACTCACCGAACAAGGGGGTTTAGCAATGCTGGTGGCGCTAATATGCATATTGTTATACGTAGCAATGCGTTTTGAATACCGGTTTGCGCTTGGTTCGGTATCGGCGCTTTTGCACGATGTGCTTATTACCTTGGGGATGTTCTCTATTTTCAAATTAGAGTTTGATTTGACTGTCTTGGCGGCGTTGTTGGCGGTAATAGGTTACTCACTCAACGATACCATTGTGGTATCGGACAGAATTCGAGAGAATTTCAGAAAAATCCGCAAGGGAACACCGCTAGAAATAGTGAATATTTCACTTACCCAAACCCTTAACCGCACTATTATTACTTCATTAACTACCATCCTAGTACTGGTTGCGCTTTTTTATAAAGGAGGTGAATTAATACACGGCTTTGCAACAGCACTATTGTTTGGTGTATTTATAGGAACATATTCGTCTGTGTATATCGCAAGCGCCGTTGCCTTAGCCTTAGGCGTCAGTAAAGAAGACTTAATACCCGAAGAAGTTGAAAAGGAAGGCGAAGATTTAGAGTCTATCTAACACAGTCTAATCACGTCCAATGAAAACCCCAATAATGAATAATTATTGGGGTTTTATCTTTTCAAATCCCCTTAAAATCCTGATATGAAAAATTTCATAAACAATCTGAACCAGTTTACGTAATCTTTTCGTATATCTTTTGTCAACATTGATAATAATAATTTTTTGGAGTGACGGATGGACTTGAAAAAGATGATTGGCGGCTTAACTAGCTCAGGCGCATTGAGCGGTTTCATGGGCGGTGTTGCCGGCGGCGGACTAACCAGTATGATCGCCAGTAAAAAAGGCCGTAAAGTCGGTGGCTCAGTGCTTAAAGTAGGTGCTTTAGCTGCAGTAGGGGGTTTAGCTTGGAAAGCATATCAAAATTACTCGGCCAAGAATCAAGGTGCTCAGCAAACAACTAGTCCGCAGCAGGAGCCACAAGCCTTAGCCAATAACCAAACGCAGCGTACGCCGCAAACCTTTAATCAAGAGCCGCATCAAGTTGCCCATAAAGGCGCTCAGTTTGATTTTGCGCCCGCAAGAATACAGCAGAAGCAGTTTGAAGAAGTGGTAGACGACAACAACCCTAACGGACAAATGCTATTAATGCGCGCGATGATTACTGCTGCTCACTGCGATGGGCACATTGATAACGACGAGCGTCAGCGTATTTTTGCCCAAGTTGATTCAATGGACCTTAGCGTAGAAGAAAAAGCCACATTGTTTGACGAGCTTAGAAAGCCCCTCGATTTAGCCAGCCTAGTATCTCAGGTACCTAACGCACAAACCGGTATTGAGGTTTATGCGGCTAGCGCAACCGCTTTAGATTTAGAGCATCAAGATTCGCAAGCGTATTTACAGGCATTGGCAAATCAGTTGTGTATTCCGTCTGATTTGACTGCGTCGATACAACAGCAAATTCAAAACTATTAAACATTCACGCGTTAATTAGGAGCCTATTAGTATGAAATTTATAAAAATATCAGTTGCAGTAGTGGCAATTACAATGGCGGGCTGTGTGTCCTGGGTATTTGCGAAAAGCCCCTTTAACAATATGCCTGAAGGTGAATACACCCTAGATCTGAGTCATGCGTCGGTTATCTGGAAAGTGTCTCATTTAGGTTTAACTAATTATGTAGCGCGCTTTGCCGATTTTGATGCAAGCATTGACTATAAGCCCAATAATATTGAGGCCAGTCGGGTCGTTGCAACTATTAACCCAATGTCTATTCAAACCGCTTACCCTAATGCAGATGAGAAAGACTTTGACCAAATTCTGGCAACAGATGAAGACTGGTTTAATGCGCCAAAGTTCGCCAGTATAGATTTTGCATCGACGTCAATTGAAATGACGGGCGAAAAAACCGCACTTATGCAAGGCGATCTGCGCTTTTTAGGTGTTTCGAAGCCGGTAACGTTAGATGTTATTTTCAACGGTGCAATGGAACGCCAGCCCTTTAGCGGCAAACCAACAATGGGGTTTTCAGCCACCACGACTATTAAACGTTCCGACTGGGGCATGTCGAAGTTTGTGCCCAATATAGGCGACGAAGTAAAAGTGATGATTGAAGGCGAGTTTGCAAAAACTCAATAGTACGCGGTGATGCAATAGTATGAGTCTAATGTCAGGTGCGGGTCAAGGCAATCGCTACCATAGCTTAAGTATATTGCTGCATTGGTCAATTGTTTTAGGCTTAGTGTTTATGTTTGCTAGCGGCCTGTACATGGTATATGCCGATATATCTAAAGCCGATCAATTCCGGCTGTTTCAAATTCATAAAGCGTCAGGTGTTATTATGCTATGGGCAATATTATTGCGTATTGGCGTAAGAATATTTACCAAAGCACCAGCAGCATTAGACGCACTCACGCCAACAGAAAATCTGCAGGCCAAGCTTGGGCACACTGCTTTATATATAGCGCTTATTACTATGCCGCTGTCGGGCTGGTTAATGGTGTCGGCCAGCCCCTTTGGCTTGCCCACTCTGGTATTTGTTGACTGGATAAATTGGCCTCATGTTCCTGGCGTTGCTCGTAACAAGGCCATTGAAACAATCGCAAATAACGTACATTGGATAACGGCCATAAGCTTGGCAGCATTAATATTGGGTCACATTTCGGCGGTTGTATGGCACAAGAAAAAACATAAAATTAACTTACTGAAAAGAATGTGGTGGTCAAAACAATGATGAATGCTCTGGTGGGCAAGTTGACAAGATTGCGATATGCGGGCTTATTCTTAGCTTTGTGTATCGTGAGTGCGACGGTGTACGCCTTAAACACTTATACAGTCGATAACAAGGGCAGCAAGGTTGGTTTTTCAGGCGAGCACGTAGGCATGAAGTTTAGCGGTGTATTTGAAAAGTGGCAGGCAGATTTAGTCCTGCCTCCTCACAGTAATCCCAGTATTACTGCTTCGTTTGACCTACGTTCTGCCAAAACCGGTGACTTTACTTACGACACTGCTCTGCTAGAAGGGGATTGGTTTGATGTGAAAAATCATCCTCAAGGAAGCTTTGTAAGTGACTCGGTTGAAATGATAGACGGCGGCTTTAAAGTGAGCGGTCAGCTTACCTTAAGAGGGTTTAGCAAAACACAAACCTTCTTTTTGAAGCAAACAGGTAATAAACTTAGCGCTAACTTTGCCATCAACCGCTTAGACTATCGCATTGGCTATGATTCTGACCCAGAGGCAGAATGGGTTGGTCAAGACATAATGATGATATTAGATTTAGAAACTCAGTAGTTAAACGTGGCGAGGAATGGGCCTGGTGAAAACGTTTAATGATTGGACCAAGCGCCTTTTGTATTATAAGCGCCTGGTCTTTTTTTAAACGAGCGTTGCTATTGTAAGCGCTTCACAATGTTTTGTACTACGCGCGGGTTGCCTGCTACCAAACCGTTAGCACTGCTTGGCGTTGCCATTTCAGTATAAAGTGGGTCGTTGTTACCCGCATAATCAGTTACTAAACCGCCAGATTCTTTCACTAATAGTGCACCCGCTGCCATATCCCAGGCCTTAAGACCCTTTTCCCAATAGCCATCATAGCGACCGGCCGCTACATAGGCCAAATCGAGTGCCGCTGAGCCTGAGCGTCTAATGTCGCCACAGTCTTTAAAGACTTTAGCAAATTTTGCTAAATCGTCTTCAAGATTTGATTTGTTTCTAAAGGGAATGGCCGTGGCCAGTAGAGTATTAGATAAATCTTTTGCTTTGGTGCAGCGCAAACGGTAGCCATTTAACTGCGCGCCACTGCCTTTAGTTGCGGTGAATAATTCACCTCTGATAGGGTCGAATATAACCGCTTGGTCAAGTCTACCTTTAAACATTAAGGCAATAGAAACAGCAAAGTGAGGAATACCAGTGATGAAATTGCTAGTACCATCTAGTGGGTCAATAATCCATGTGAAGTCGCTATTGCCTTTTATGTTGCCGCCCTCTTCGCCTATAAAAGAGTGATCTGGAAACGATTGCTGAATTTTGTTAATAATGGTTAATTCGGCTTCTTTGTCGACTTTAGTCACAAAATCGTGAGCGCCTTTTGACTGAATTTCTAAATCGCTGCGGTTTTCATAACCGCGCGTTATCACATTTCCCGCCGCACGCGCCGCGCGCACAGCAATATTAAGCATAGGATGCATAGTACCCACCAAATTGTAAAAAGAACATAGTTGAAATCGTCGCGTAGTCTAGCAGAACTTAGCCCTAGGCTCAATTGACTGTAAATAAAACTTAGAAGCTCCGGCTAAAGATAGCTTTCAAATCGTCGCAATCGCTTTTCTGTGTGCTACAATATTGCTGTTAAAATACCCGCTGTACGTGCGTATTGTATTGTGTAAGAGTTGAGTTAACTCGCTCAATATACGCCACATTAATTACAGCATAATATAACTGGTTTGTAGGATTTATCATGCTTGACGCCATTAGAATTGTACTCGTTAATACCTCTCATACTGGTAATATTGGATCGGCTGCCCGGGCCATGAAGACCATGGGTTTGAAGAATTTATACTTGGTTGACCCAGTTACCAAACCCGACAGTAAAGCAAGTGCTTTGGCCGCTGGCGCTACCGATATTTTAGCCAACGCTACTATTGTGAATACTTTACAAGAAGCCATCGCAGACTGCGGTTTAGTGGTAGGCACATCTGCACGTTCACGCACTTTGTCTTGGCCTATGCTAGATTCACGCGAGTGTGGTGATAAATTAATTACTGAAGCGGCTAATTACCCTGTTGCTTTGGTATTTGGCAGAGAAAACAACGGGCTGTCAAATGAAGAATTACAGCAGTGTAACTTTCATGTATGCATAGACGCTAATCCTGAATATAGCTCATTGAACTTAGCAGCAGCGGTGCAAACGCTGTGCTATGAGATTCGTCAGCATCATATTGCGCTTCAGCGCGCGCCATATATAGAGCGCGAGGCACTTGAAAATCCGTATCCACTAAGCAAAGAATTAGAAAAGTTTTATGTACATTTTGAATCAACGTTTGCTAAAGCCGGCTTTATTCGTTCAAAGCACCCCGGTGTTATTATGTCAAAAGTGAGGCGCATGTTTACACGCACCCGTTTAGAGTCGCAAGAGCTTGCGATTTTGCGCGGTATGCTCTCTGCGGTTGACAAAACCGTTAGTGAATCAAAGAAGGACTAAGCATCAACAGGTGTCGTTTGATCTAGCTATGAGGGTTTAAACAGTACTTGACTAAAATAGTCAAGTATATAGAATAGCCTTCATTCAAAAAGTCTCGGGCAGACAAGATTAAACTGCTATATCTAATTCAAATAATATTGAAATTAGCATGCAGCTATAAGCGGAGTAAAAGATGAGTGAATTAACCCTACCTATTTATCTAGATTATTCATCTACTACGCCGGTTGATCCGCGTGTCGCTGACGCGATGAGAGAGTGTTTGTCACTTGAAGGTAACTTTGGCAATCCGGCGTCAAGATCACACAAGTTCGGTTGGGTAGCAGAGGAAGCAGTAGACATCGCACGTAATAACATTGCAGCGCTTGTTAACGCTGACCCACGCGAGATTGTGTTTACATCAGGCGCAACTGAATCAAACAACCTTGCTATTAAGGGTGCTGCCGCGTTTTATAAAAAACGCGGTAAGCACATTATTACCCTAAAAACTGAACACAAAGCTGTGCTTGATAGTACACGCCAGCTAGAGCGTGAAGGTTTTGAAGTAAGCTATATGCTGCCCAAAGCGAATGGTATAGTCGATTTAGACGAACTTCAAGCTGCCATGCGTGATGACACTGTCTTAGTCTCTATTATGCACGTAAACAATGAGATAGGCGTGATTCAAGATATTGCGGCCATTGGCGAGATATGCCGCGCACGCAAAATTATTTTTCACGTAGACGCAGCCCAAAGCACAGGTAAAATCCCAATTGATTTACAGACCATGAAAGTTGATTTAATGTCTTTCTCGGCGCATAAAACGTATGGCCCTAAAGGTATAGGTGCGTTGTATGTATCGCGCAAACCACGCGTTAGAGTTGAAGCGCAAATGCACGGCGGTGGTCATGAAAGAGGTATGCGTTCAGGCACCTTAGCCACGCACCAAATCGTGGGAATGGGGGAGGCGTTCAGAATAGCTAAAGAAGAAATGGCAACTGAAAGTGCCCGTATTCTTATGTTGCGCAACAAATTGTGGAACGGCATTAAAAATATGGAAGAAGTATATCTTAACGGAGACTTAGAGCAGCGTATAGCGCATAACCTTAACGTGAGTTTCAACTATGTTGAAGGCGAATCCCTTATTATGGCGCTTAAAGACATGGCAGTTTCATCAGGTTCAGCCTGTACATCAGCCAGTTTAGAGTCATCATACGTTCTGCGCGCGCTAGGCTTAACTGATGAACTAGCGCACAGCTCTATTCGTTTTAGTTTAGGCCGCTTCACTACAGAAGCAGAAATAGACTATGTCATTGATGTAATTGTAAGCAAAATTGACAAACTAAGAGAGATCTCACCTTTATGGGACATGTTCAAAGACGGCGTCGATGTGAATACCGTTGATTGGGTTCATCATTAAGTCTTTAGTACAAATAAAGCACATCAACCATGTGTTGGAGCAACATTAATCAAAATTAGATTAGTGTTTTATAGTGTATTTGCATATAATTGTGTGCACTAATACGACTTTGTTAAGCGCATTGCCAAATAAGATATGCGTTATTTCGTTGAAGAACGTTATATAAGAACATATTTAGCGCAAGCGTTTGTAATAAAATACACACAAAAAATTTGAATAAGTAGGAAAAAAACATGGCTTTAGAACGAACTTTTTCGATAATTAAACCAGACGCAGTTGCTAAAAATGCAATAGGCGCAATATATAATCGCTTCGAATCAGCAGGCTTACGTATAGTTGCGTCGAAAATGCTTCATTTGAGCAAAGATAAAGCCGAAGGCTTTTATGCTGAACACAAAGAACGTCCATTTTTTGGTGCTTTAGTGGACTTTATGACTTCAGGTCCGGTTATGGTGCAAGTCTTAGAAGGCGAAAATGCAGTTCTTAGCAATCGGGAAATAATGGGTGCAACTAACCCAAGCGATGCAGCCGCAGGCACTTTGCGGTCTGATTACGCTGCATCAATTGATGAAAATGCAGTTCACGGTTCAGATGCGCCAGAATCAGCGGCGCGTGAGATAGCGTATTTCTTTTCTGATGAAGAGATTTGCCCACGCACACGCTAAGTATGAGTACATTTTGGGAAAAAGGGAGCAATTGCTCCCTTTTTTCATCAAAAGTGAACTTAAAATTGAGTCGACTCACATACAGTAGGGTCATAGTTATATATAAATATTTGTTTAGATAGGTGTTACATGTCGGTTATCGTACAAGGGGCTGCGCAGGATAAAACTGCCGCGCAGACAAAAAAAGTCAATTTACTTAACTTTAACCGCAATGGTTTACGCGAGTACTTGTCGAGCATTGGTGAGAAACCTTTCAGAACAGAGCAGTTGATGAAGTGGATTTATCAAGAAGGCCAATGCGACTTCACCAAAATGACCAATTTAAATAAAGATTTACGTGCAAAGCTCATTGCCTTATGCGAAGTGCGTGCTCCTGAAATATCTGAGCATCAGCAAGCCTCAGACGGTACCATCAAGTTTGCTATAATGCTCGATGGCGGGCAAGAAGTAGAAACAGTATGGATCCCCGAAACCGATCGCGCTACTTTATGTGTGTCTTCCCAAGTGGGCTGTGCGCTTGAATGCACGTTTTGCTCTACCGCGCAGCAAGGCTTCAATCGCAATTTGTCGGTAGCGGAAATTATTGGCCAAGTATGGCGAGTGGCGACCTTTATTGGCTTGTCAAAAGATACATCAAAACGTCCTATTACAAATGTCGTCATGATGGGCATGGGAGAGCCGTTACTGAATTTAAAAAATGTCGTGCCCGCGATGGACATAATGCTTGACGATTTCGGGTTTGGTTTATCTAAACGCCGTGTGACCTTGTCAACTTCGGGCGTTGTGCCTGCCCTAGACATGCTGGGTGATCAAATAGATGTGGCCTTGGCGATATCCTTGCACGCAGCAGACAATGAACTGCGCGATGAATTAGTGCCGGTGAACAAAAAGTACCCTATTGAAGAGTTTTTGGCGGCCGTTAGGCGTTATTTAGCTAAGTCAAAAGCTAACCAGGGTAGAGTAACGGTGGAGTATGTAATGCTTAATGGTGTTAACGACAGCACAGATCAGGCTCATGCACTGGCCAGAGTGTTACAAGATACGCCAAGTAAGATTAATTTAATTCCGTTTAATCCTTACCCTGGTTCGCCTTATACCTGCTCTAGCAATTCTAGAATAGATCGCTTTTCTAAAGTACTAATGAGCTATGGTTTTACCACCGTAGTCAGAAAAACCAGAGGCGATGATATTGATGCTGCCTGCGGACAGTTAGTAGGCGACGTGGTGGATAGAACAAAACGCCTATTAAAGAAGCAAATGCAAGGCAAACCAATATCGGTCAGAGTAACCCAGTAATCAGGCCTGCACTATATTTTCAATAGTGAGGAGCTAAAGGCGAAGGTCTTATGTTGAAGAAAATATGTGTAGTCGCAGTGGTGCTTATATTAAGTGCTTGTGGGTCTCAACCCGCCGATAAGAGATTTAAAGGAGCGGGTGATTTTGATAAAGTGGAAGCGGCCAAAACACGGGTAAGTTTAGGCTTAACGTATTTAAAAAATGGCAGTTTCAGTCAAGCAAAATTTAACTTAGACAGAGCCTTAGAGTTCGATCCTCGCTCGGGGCAAGCAAACTTTGCCATGGCGTTTTATTATCAGCAGGTAGACGAAGTTACGCGCGCGCATGAGTATTATAAGCAAGCGATAGATTATTCTAATAACGACCCCGATGTATTAAACAGCTACGGGGCTTTTTTGTGTAAGCAGGGCGACTACGAGCAGGCAAAGCGATATTTTTTGAGAGCCGTAGACGATAAACGTTACGTATCAACGGCTCAAACCTATGAGAATTTAGCTATATGTGCACAAAGCCAAGGGAAAATAGAAGAGGCAATTGCATATTTTGACAGTGCGCTTAATCATCAGCCCACGCGCGCTTCAAGCCTGCTCTTTGTGTCGCAGCTATATATGCAAACAAATCAGTTTGACGCTGCAAAAAGGTCACTATTTAAGTATGAGCGAAGCGCAGGTGTTTCCAAAGATTCTTTGTGGCTGTTATTTCAAATCGCGCAAGGACAAAATGATGTTCGCGCAGCGGTAGAATACTCTGAACTATTAAGAACGCTGTATCCGTCTTATCCAAATACAGCAAAAGCATTGGAGCATATTGGTAAGTTTCAAGCTAATATGGCCATCACACAAAAAATTAGACCGGACAATAATGCGCGTTCCCAAGTGGGCGACATACCCGCCAGTTCTACCATTACCATGGATGATATTGCGGCCAGTAATGCTGCGAATCTGGCTAGTCAGAATGAGAGTAAGTTGGCATCTGAATCGACAAAGATGACGCTAATACCCGCTGTAGATATCCCAGACGAGGTAGCCACACAACAAAGGCAGTTTCATATTGTTCAGGCAAAAGAAAATTTATATCGCATTTCGCTGAAATATAACGTAAAGATAAGAAAACTGCTAGAATGGAATAACTTAGAAGATGCACCTTCGATCCGAATAGGCACTAAGTTGTGGGTAAAGGAACCAATTTAAAATGAGTGATGAAGACAAAAAATTACAACAAGCATCGTCATCGGTTAACGCAGAGACCCAAAGTGTTGATTACGAAAATAGTCCAGGCAAACAGTTAAAAAAAGCACGTGAAGACTTGGGTTTGACCCAGCAGCAAGTAGCAGACAGGCTTCATCTTCGTCCAAACAGTGTCAAGGCAGTTGAAAATGATGCCTTAGAGCCGGGCGTTTCACTGATATTTAGTAAAGGCTACGTGCGCTTGTATGCAAAATTGGTTTATCTAGAAGTACAGCCCTTGCTTGATGCTTACGAGAGAATTCATTCGCGTAGTAATCAGCCCGCTAAGTTACAGAGTTTTTCTAAAAGAGTGTCACGCGAAGCCGATGATCATAAATGGAATATGGTTACTGTTGTGGTGGCTCTATTAGTGTTAGGGTCTGTCATTGGCTGGTGGGCGCAGCAATCAGACTCTCTTACGACTTCGCAACGTTTTGTATCAGAAACACTTGATAAATTATTTAGTGAGAGTGAACAGTCTGAGGATGGGGCAAGCACAAGTTCTTCTGAAACTGATAGTATTGGCAAAAAAGAGAGTGTGCTTGGCTTAAACTTAGAACAACAAGACATTGCCCGCTTAAACACCGGACCGGAAATCCTAGAAGAAGACATTGACAACAGCGCATCTAACATTACCAATTTAAGCGAAAATGAAGACTCAGAGCAAGGCCTCGACGCTAACGCTGAGGTGTTAGAGCAAACAGACCAAACAAACCAAACAAACCAAACAGACAATGAAGCTAACCAGCAGTTTCAAACTGCTGTACCTAACATTGTTAACATAAGCCCTGCAACGTCTGCAAAGGTGGTGAATGGCGTGCGTATGAACGCTGATGGCAGCATAAATATGGCGTTCACCTTCAAAACAGACTGTTGGGTGAGCGTAAAAGATGTAAACAATGAAACAATTGCTATTGGTATCAAAAAGCAGGGGCGCGTAATGGAAGTGTCAGGTTTAGCGCCCATTGAGATAATTTTATGTACACCTGACAATGTGGATATCGATTTTGGCGGGAAAGCCATCGACATGTCCGTATATCCCTCGGGTCAAGCGGCTAATTTTACTTTAACAGTTGAGAGCTAGGAATGTTTTCAGAATCTCCCATAAAGCGTCGTCCATCTACTCGTATTAGCGTTGGCAGTGTGCCGGTTGGTGATGGTGCACCCATTGCGGTGCAGTCAATGACTAACACCGAAACGCTTGACGTTGCTGCAACCGTTGCGCAAATCAACAGAATCCAAGCCGTTGGCGCTGACATTGTTCGAGTGTCGGTGCCTACTATGGACGCGGCTGAAGCATTTAAGCTGATTAAGCAGCAAGTGAGTATTCCCTTAGTGGCCGATATTCACTTTGACTACCGAATAGCGCTTAAGGTAGCGGAGTATGGCGCAGACTGTCTGCGCATTAACCCTGGCAATATTGGTAATATTGAGCGTGTTAAGAGCGTCGTAGCCTGCGCCCGCTTCTATAATATCCCTATTCGAATTGGCGTAAACGGTGGCTCTCTAGAGCGTGATTTACAAGAAAAGTATGGTGAACCTACACCGCAGGCATTATTAGAGTCTGCTATGCGCCATGTTGATATTCTTGATAAATTAAACTTTGATCAATTTAAAGTTTCGGTCAAGGCCTCTGATGTATTTCTAGCGGTAGGGGCTTACAGGCTGCTGGCTAAACAGATAAGTCAGCCTTTGCATTTGGGTATTACAGAAGCAGGTGGGCTGCGTTCGGGTTCTGTCAAAAGCGCGGTCGGTTTAGGTATGCTGCTAGCTGAAGGCATAGGCGATACTATTCGTGTGTCATTGGCCGCAGACCCGGTCGAAGAAATTAAAGTCGGCTTTGATATTCTCAAATCGCTGCGTATACGTGCCCGAGGCATTAATCTGATTGCCTGTCCTAGCTGTTCAAGGCAAGAGTTTGATGTAATAAGCACCGTGAATGCGCTTGAACAAAGATTAGAGGATATTATAATGCCTTTAGACGTGTCTATTATAGGATGCGTAGTAAATGGCCCTGGTGAGGCTGAGATTTCCGATATAGGCCTAACGGGTGCGCGCAACATGAGTGGGTTTTATGAGGATGGTATTCGTCAACGCGAGCGTTTTGCAAACGATCAGTTAGTGGATAAACTTGAGCAAAAAATCCGCGCAAAAGTTGCCGCAAAAACAGCAATGCTTGATGAAAAAAATAGAATTGATGTTTTGGTGTCAAATGGGGATGCATAAAAGCTTACTATAAGCGTGCTTTGCGCGCTTAATTTCTTTACCCCACGTACCAAAATCCTTATACTATTGCGTTTTATCAGTAACGCGAGTAATCAGTGTCTAAAACTATTCAAGCAATTCGTGGTATGAATGACTGCTTACCTTCACAAACACCTGTTTGGCAGTTTGTTGAAGCGCGTATCCGTGACTTAGCCAATAGCTACCATTATCAAGAAATTCGTACCCCTATTGTAGAAAGCACCGATTTATTCAAACGCTCTGTGGGGGAAGCTACCGACATTGTCGAAAAAGAAATGTATGTTTTTGAAGATCGCAATGGCGACAGTTTAGCGCTACGCCCAGAAGGCACCGCATGCGCCGTGCGCGCAGGTACTCAGCATGGCTTGCTGTACAATCAGCAGCAGCGCCTGTGGTATATGGGCCCTATGTTTAGGCACGAGCGCCCACAAAAAGGTCGATACAGGCAGTTTCATCAGTTAGGTATGGAGGCTTTCGGTTTTGAAGGTCCTGATATAGACGCAGAAATGATATTGCTAGGGGCTCGGTTGTGGAAGTCATTTGGTATAAGTGACAAAGTAGCGCTGCAAATTAACTCCTTAGGCAATGCTCAAGCGCGCAGCGATTACCGAGCGTTGCTAAGTGACTACTTAAGTCAGCATGTAGATCAACTCGATGAAGACAGCAAGCGAAGACTGCACACCAACGTACTGCGCGTGTTGGACTCTAAAGACAAAAATACGCAGGCTATAGTGGCAAATGCACCTAAACTTATTGATCATTTAGATCCAGAGTCACATCAACATTTTATGAGTTTATGTGAACGATTAGACGCTTTAGGCATCAAATACTACGTTAATCCAGCCTTAGTGCGCGGTCTCGATTATTATAATCGTACTGTTTTCGAATGGGTAAGCGATGTTTTAGGAGCCCAAGGTACTGTTTGTGCAGGCGGTCGCTATGACGGCTTAGTGGAACAACTTGGCGCAAAAGCGACGCCCGCCGTAGGGTTTGCGATGGGTATTGAGCGATTGGTTTTATTAATCGAGTCTACCCAGCTAGAGCCAATGGTTAATCATGCCGACGTTTACGTGACGGCAGTGGGGGCTGATGCATCGTTAATCGCATCGCGCCTGGCTGAGAATTTGCGCGACCAGTTTTCGTACTTAAAGGTCCAGCTGCACTGCGGCGGTGGAAACTTTAAAAAACAAATAAAAAAAGCCGATGCAAGCGGGGCGAAAGTTGCCATTGTTATTGGTGAGAATGAAGTCAAAGAGAATACCTTTGGGGTTAAGTGGTTACGTAAAGAGAGCCCTCAAGACCAAGTAAATGAAAAAACATTATTAGAATTACTGGCAGACATTCACTAGCCAAAGAGGTTAAACGACAGTCATATTAATAAATATTGAAACAAATCAACGCGATGTTTTGAGATCTGAAATAAGGAAACAATAAAAATGATAGGGTACGAAACCGAAGAGCAGCAGGTACAGGCCATAAAGCAATTTTGGAAAGACAATGGTATGACGATTATTGCTGGCGCGATCATTGGTTTGGGCTTACTGTGGGGCTGGCGTTTTTATAACGATTCACAAGTAATAGCGAAGGAAGAGGCTTCTGCAGCGTATAATGCTAGCTTAGAAAGCTTCGTAGATGACGGCAACAAAGAAGGCCTTGCGGCGTTTGTGGCTGAGAAAAGTGACACAGGCTACGCACCACTTGCCGCCATGATACTGGCACAAAGAGCAGTGCAAGATGAAGATTACGAAAATGCCAAAATGTATTTGAAAACTGCCATTAGCCAAGACTCAACTATTGCTGATATTGCGCGTTTACGTTTAGCTAACGTGCATCTTCAAATGAACGAAAATGATGAAGCATTGGCGGTGCTAAATTCGCTTGAATCAACGTCTTTTGAGAATCAAGTCGAAGAGTTAAGAGGCGATACTTTGTTAGCTATGGGCGATTTTGATGGCGCACAAAATGCCTACACAGTAGCAATGGCGCAAATGCCAAACAATCCTACTTTAAAAATGAAGCGAGATAATATTGCATTTGCAAAAACGCAAGAAATAGGTGGCAATGTTGAATAAATTTCTAAAGCTATCAACTACTCTTATACTTGGCATGAGCATAAGCGGCTGCGCTACCATAGGTGGCTGGTTTGACGACGATGAAGAAAAGGAAATTAGGCAGTTACCGGAAATAACCATGGCGTTTGAAACTGAAGTTGTATGGTCTGAATCGGTAGGTGATGGCGTAGAAAACTTTTTCTCAAGATTAACCCCAGCGGTGGCTTACGGCAAAATTTTTGCCGCCGACAGGCAGGGTGAAATTGTTGCCCTTAACCCTGACACGGGTAAGCGCATATGGTCGCGTGATATTAGCCGTAAGAGTACCAAAAGCTCTTTTAGCAATGGCTATGGCTTATTTGCAGGTTCGGTATCTGCTAAAATCTCGGGTGGTTTAACCGCGGCCTACAATGCAATTTATTTTGGCACTGAAGACGGCGTTGTTTATTCATTAAACGAGGCCGATGGTAGTATAAATTGGCAGACGAATGTACCAAGTGAAGTGATAGCTGCACCGGCTGCAGACGCAAACATAATCGTTGTTAACACTGTTTCAGGTTCATTAATGGGCTTAGATGCGCTTACCGGTGAAGTAAAATGGCAAAATGACTCTGATGTTCCTCCCCTTACGCTAAGAGGTATATCGGCGCCAACTGCCTCCGCTGGTGGCGCTATTGTTGGTTTAGCTAACGGTCGTGTAAGAGTCAGTATCATTGACACCGGCCTAACCGCTTGGGAATCGGAAGTGGCTAAGCCCACCGGCGCAACTGAACTTGACCGCATAGTTGACATAGATTCTAAGCCGCTTGTTTTTGGCGGCACCGTGTTTCTGGTATCCTATGGGGGTTCACTAGCCGCGATTGAGCTGCGTTCTGGAAATGTGATATGGACGCGCGAATACGCTTCTTTTCGCAATGTGTCTATCGATGGGAATCGCTTGTTTGTGACGGACAACAACAGCAGTATTTATGCAATTGACAGACGCAACGGTGTAGAGCTTTGGTCTAATGGCGAGCTAAGAAGAAGAAATTTAACCGCTGCTACCCCCGTGGGCGATTACATTGCTGTAGGCGACAAATTCGGATATTTGCACTACTTTACGCAAGACGAAGGAAAATACGTGTCGCGCATAGAAGTGGGAAGGGGAGAAAACGAGGCTATATACAATGAGCCTGTTTTTATAGACGGATTGCTTGTTGTGCAAACCCGAGACGGCGAAATTAGTGTGCTTAGTACGCCCGAATAATCTAATTAATGTGCACCCGTTGATTATTGCGTTTAAACTTCGCCAATGGTTCTTTCATTGGCGTTTTTGTTTGCGCTTTTTTACTTATTACCTAATTTGAGAAAAAAATGTTACCTGTAATAGCCTTAGTAGGGCGCCCAAATGTTGGAAAGTCTACATTATTTAATCGTTTAACCAATACTCGAGACGCGTTAGTAGCGGATTTTCCTGGTCTTACCCGCGATCGCAAATACGGCACCGCTACCTTTGAGCTGCGCCAGTTTATCGTGGTTGATACAGGCGGCATTAGTGGCAATGAGCAAGGCATAGACGCGCGCATGGCGCATCAGTCTTTATTGGCCATAGAAGAAGCAGACGTTGTGCTATTTTTAGTTGATGCAAGAGACGGACTAACGCCCACTGATATTGGTATAAGCGAGCATTTGCGTAAGCAAGAAAAGCCCGTTCATATTGTGGTTAACAAGGTTGATGGCCTAGACGGCGACAGCGAAAGCGCAGATTTTTATACTTTAGGCATGGGCAGTTTGTTACAAATAGCTGCGGCGCATGGCCGCGGTGTGTCTAAGCTAATAGAAGCGGTGTTGTCGCCGTTAGATAAGATATTTAAAGACATGCATGTAGCGCCACCGAGTATCGAAGAAGAAACAATCGATGCACAAGAAAAACTTAAACAGCTGCAAGCACAGCCCATTAAACTTGCTATTGTGGGTAAGCCTAACGTAGGCAAGTCGACCTTAACGAATAGAATTTTAGGGGAAGAGCGCGTTGTTGTTTATGATTTGCCCGGTACCACCCGCGACAGTATTTTCATTCCTATGCAGCGCGATGGTCGCGAATATGTCTTAATAGACACCGCGGGTGTTAGAAAACGTAAGAAAGTGTCTGACGTTGTTGAGAAATTTTCTATTGTTAAAACTCTCCAAGCGATTGAAGAAGCCAATGTGGTCTTGCTTGTGGTTGATGCGCGAGAGGGTGTTGCCGAACAAGACTTATCGCTGTTGGGCTTTATTTTAAACTCCGGTCGCTCCTTAGTCATTGCCGTTAACAAATGGGACGGTTTAGACAACCACGTAAAAGACCAAGTCAAAAAGGAGCTTGATCGCCGTTTAGGTTTTGTTGATTTTGCTCGCTTGCATTTTATTTCAGCCCTACACGGCTCGGGAGTGGGACATTTATTCGAATCGGTCCAAGAGGCATACGAGTCGGCCACTAAGCGCATTAATACGTCTATGCTTACTGATATAATGGAAATGGCACAGCACGATCATCAACCGCCTTTGGTGCGTGGGAGACGAGTTAAAATGAAGTATGCGCATGCGGGTGGCTACAATCCGCCGGTAATTGTCATACATGGCAACCAAGTGAAAGATTTGCCCGATGCTTATAAGCGTTTTTTAACTAATTATTATCGGCGTTCATTATCAATGATGGGGACGCCCATAAAGATAGAGTTTAGAGAAGGCTCAAATCCTTTTGACGCCAAACCAGGTAAGCTTACCGTATCGCAAGAGCGTAAACGAAAGCGCCTACTGTCCTCACCTGACAAAAGGTAAGGTAACGAAGTAAATAAGACTATAGATCCTGTTTAAAGACTATCAAATTTGCTGTTTTAGCGCAGTGAACTAATTCGTCTATGAGGCGGGAGAAGCTGTTTTCGAAACTGAATTTACTGTGGAGACTATTTCGCCATCGGCTAGTTGTGAAGTAATTATCTGATTTTTTTGAACGTCTCTCACCGACCTTAGCAATATATTTTCGCTAAGCGTCATACTGTATCCGCGCGATAAAGTCGCTAAGGGGCTAACAGTATCGAGTAATGCTGCTGTTTTGCCTAAATGTTGTTCTTTGCTAAGCACGTATGCTTTCATTGTACTGCTTAAGTCGAGTAAACGCTTTTGACTAGCTTGCTTAGCCCGCTTTATGTCATTAACAGGCGATAAAAACGAGATGTTTTTTGCTTGGCTCGACTGCTGCTGTTTGGCGTTATTGATCTGTTTGGTAAGTGCTTGAGTTAATCGCTGATGCGAGCGAGTGAGTGTTTGTTTATGCGCAAGTAAACGTAACTGAGGGTGCTGTGCCTGTAGACGCTGGTGTAAATAGTGAAGCGATTCAAGCTTTTCTTTAATTGTTTTTGCAGGATGTTGCTGCAATAGTCTCGCGTACAAATAATCAAATTGCTGGCTGTTTTGATTAAACTTTTTAACGGGATGTTGCGCCTGCAATCGCTGCTGTAGCGACATTCTTTGCTGCTCTTTTTTCGCCAGCATGTCGTTGAGCGCCCGAACAAGTGAGCGTTTTTGCTCACTTAGGTTTTTTTCTAGTACATGTTTGTCGGTGCTAAGTAATTCAGCGGCAGCTGATGGTGTAGCAGCGCGAATGTCAGCAACAAAATCAGCGATGGTTACATCTACCTCATGACCCACTGCCGACACCACCACTAAATGTGAGGCATAAATAGCGCGCGCGACTATTTCTTCATTAAATGGCCATAGGTCTTCAAGTGAACCGCCGCCTCTGCCGACGATTAATACATCGACTTCATTTCTGATGTTAGCGCGCTCAATTTGTTTAGCAATAGAGGCTGCCGCGCCGTCGCCTTGGACCATGCTAGGGTAAATAATTACCTCTATGCTGGGGTTTCGGCGGCCCAGTACATGCAAAATGTCGTGAACGGCGGCGCCTGTTTGTGATGTAACAATGCCTATTTTAGTGATATGAGCCGGTAAGGTTTGCTTAGTTTCATGCGCAAACAAACCTTCGCTTTGTAGTTTTAGTTTTAAGGCTTCAAAGGCTTGTTTAAGTAAGCCTTCGCCCTCGGGCTCCATGGCCACGGCAATAAGTTGATAGTCGCCGCGAGCTTCATACAAACTTATATTCGCCTTAACCACCACTTTGTCGCCATGTTTAGGGGTAAAGCTTACACCTTGATTAGCCCCGCGGAACATGGCGGTGCGTACTTGCGCTTTGTCATCTTTTAAGGTGAAGTACCAGTGGCCTGAAGTAGCGCGAGTAAAATTAGATATTTCACCGCTAACCCACACTTGTCCAATTTCACTTTCAAGCACCTGCTTGGCAAAGCGATTAAGTTTGGTAACACTGATTATTTTGACGGCTTGGGGCACTGCAAACATAATTGAATATATTACCTTTTGACCAATTCACGTATAAAGATTGGCTTTATTAAACATTTTTCTCAAACAATACGCAATTGTAGTTTACCTAGATATGAAAAAATACTACAATCTCACCGCAATTAAGCCACTCGTATATAGGTCAAATTGCATGTTACGAATAGAAAAAGAAGCGTATACTTTTGACGACGTACTTTTAGTACCCAGTCACTCCCAAGTTTTGCCACACATGGTAAGCCTTAAAACACGTCTCACCCGCGGCATTAGTTTAAATGTCCCTCTTATGTCTGCTGCTATGGACACGGTTACCGAAGCATCACTTGCCATTGCCTTAGCGCAAGAAGGCGGTATCGGCTTTGTGCATAAGAATATGACTCCCGAGGCGCAAGCCGATCATGTTTTGCGCGTCAAAAAATATGAAAGTGGTGTGGTGCTCGACCCGGTTACGGTGAGCGCAAGCGACACCATTGGCGCCACAATCGCCATGAGTAAGCAGCTAGGCTACTCTGGTTTTCCCGTGGTAGACGGCGAAAATAATTTAATAGGCATTGTCACCAGCCGTGATTTGCGTTTTGAAAACCGTCTTGAAGAGCCGGTCAGTAAAGTCATGACGAGTAAAGAAAACTTAGTCACGGTGACCGCTGAGGTTAGCCCCGACAAGGTCATGGAGCTGATGCATCAATATCGTATTGAAAAAATATTGGTGGTTGACGATAGCTTTAAACTAGCCGGTTTAATTACCGTTAAAGATTTTCAAAAAGCTAAGAGTAAACCAAACGCCTGCAAAGATGCGCAAGGTAGATTACGCGTTGGCGCTGCGGTAAGCGTAGGGCCAGGCACAGAAGAGCGTATTAAACTGCTGGTTGAAGCAGGCGTGGACGTACTTTTAATTGACACCTCGCATGGCCATTCCCAAGGCGTGATTGATCGTGTTAAGCAAGTGCGCGAACAATATCCCAATTTACAAATTATTGCCGGCAATGTGGCTACCGCCGAGGGCGCTTTAGCATTAGCAAAGGCTGGTGTAGATGCTGTTAAAGTAGGTATAGGCCCCGGCTCTATTTGCACCACTCGTATAGTTACTGGCTGCGGCGTACCGCAAATAACCGCTATAAGCGATGCTGTTTCTGCCGTTGATAAGTTAGGCATTCCGGTTATTGCTGACGGCGGCATTCGTTTTTCTGGCGATATCGCTAAGGCCTTAGCTGCTGGCGCAAGCTCGGTGATGGTAGGCAGCATGCTGGCTGGCACCGAAGAAGCTCCCGGTGAAGTGGAGCTTTATCAAGGCCGCTATTACAAGTCATATCGCGGCATGGGCTCATTAGCCGCAATGAACCAAAGCCATGGATCTTCAGACCGATATTTTCAAACTAGCAGCAGCGCTGAAAAATTAGTCCCCGAAGGCATTGAAGGACGAGTGGCTTATAAAGGTCCTATTTCTACCATTATCCATCAGCAGTTAGGTGGTTTGCGATCAGCGATGGGCTTAACGGGCTGCGCGACAATTGATGAGCTTCGCACCAAGCCGAAGTTTGTAAAAGTGACTGCCGCAGGAATGGGTGAGTCACACGTCCACGACGTCAGCATTACCAAAGAAGCACCAAACTATCGCTTAGGATAGGGCATATTACGGGAATACCCTTTTTGTTTTTATGCGGGGAGTATACATGTGGGCAGAGAATACTCTTGCCATTATGTGTATGTCCCTGTAAACGTAGTCTACTTTTTAGGACATTTAATGTCGATTAATATTCATAGTCAGAAAATTCTTATCCTTGATTTTGGGTCACAGTACACTCAACTCATCGCCCGGCGCGTACGTGAGATAGGCGTCTACTGCGAACTTTGGGCCTGGGACGTAAATGAAAAGTACATTAGAGAATTTGCACCAGATGGTATTATTTTGTCGGGTGGTCCTGAGTCGGTAAGCGCGGGAAATTCCCCGCGCGCGCCGCAGTATGTTTTTAATGCAGGTGTACCGGTCTTAGGTATTTGCTACGGCATGCAAACAATGGCGCATCAGTTAGGCGGCAAAGTGCAAGGTTCTGATATGCGCGAGTTTGGCTATGCGCAAGTGGAACTGCCGAAGCCTTCACATTTGTTTGATAAAATTGAAGATGGCATAAACGCGCAGGGAAATGCACTATTAGACGTGTGGATGAGTCATGGTGACAAGGTTATAGAAGTGCCGCCTGGCTTTGAAACTATCGCACAAACGCCTAACTGCCCGCACGCTGGCATGGTAAACGTAAAGAAGAGATTTTATGGCGTGCAGTTTCATCCCGAGGTCACGCATACTAAACAAGGCTCACGTATTCTGCAGCAGTTTGTTATGGCCATTTGCGGCTGTGAAAAATTATGGACACCCGCTTCAATCATTGAAGATGCGGTAGCACGGATAAAACAACAGGTGGGTGATGACGAAGTTATTCTTGGCCTATCAGGCGGCGTTGACTCTTCTGTTACGGCGATGCTGTTGCACCAAGCTATTGGTGCTCAACTAACCTGCGTGTTTGTTGACAACGGCTTACTTCGCTTGCACGAAGGTCAGCAAGTAATGGATAGGTTTGGCGATCACTTTGGCTTAAATATCATCAAGATTGAGGCGCAGCAGAGATTTTTGGACGCACTGGCTGGCGAAACCGACCCAGAGAAAAAACGCAAAATCATCGGCAATCAGTTTGTGTATGTATTTGATGAAGAGTCAAGCAAGTTAGCCAATGCGAAATGGCTTGCTCAAGGCACCATTTACCCCGATGTAATTGAGTCGGCAGGCTCTAAAACAGGTAAAGCACACGTTATCAAATCACATCATAATGTAGGCGGTCTGCCCGCCGATATGAAAATGGGCTTAGTAGAGCCTTTACGTGAATTATTTAAAGATGAAGTGCGCAAAATAGGCCTTGAACTAGGGCTGCCTTACGACATGCTTTACCGCCATCCTTTTCCTGGACCGGGTTTAGGGGTAAGAGTACTGGGTGAAATTAAAAAAGAATATTGTGATTTACTGCGTAAAGCCGACGCCATTTTTATTGAAGAACTACATCGTCATAACCTTTATCACGAGGTAAGCCAAGCCTTTACGGTATTTCTGCCGGTCAAGTCGGTAGGCGTTATGGGAGACATGCGCAAGTATGACTGGGTCGTATCTTTAAGAGCCGTTGAAACAATTGATTTTATGACTGCGCGTTGGGCTCATTTACCGTATGAGTTTTTGGGCATTGTATCTAATCGTATTATTAATGAAGTTGATGGCATTTCCAGAGTTGTTTACGATATTTCAGGTAAGCCTCCTGCGACCATAGAATGGGAATAGAAAAAGGTCTTTGGGTCACTATAAAAAGCGTATTTGTACGCCAATGCTCACCCGCTGTTTGTGAAGATTATAGTCAATAAGAGAGTCTCCATAGCCACTAAATAACTGCACAAGTAAATCGTAGCGCTTGTTAAAGGGGTAGGTAATGTTTACCTCAACGCCGCTGCGATTATCCCCTAAAGACAGGTTATTTCTAATGCTAGTAGCAATGTCTAATTCACCCAAACGATAGCCGAAGCCTAATTCCACTCTTCCATAGTAATCATTAATGTCAGGATTGTCGTCGCCTAGGGGATCAAGCGGCGATGTTTTAGCATCTTCAGGCAGTCTTACCCACGTGCGTATGTAGTATGCTGTATTTTCATCGCTAAACAGCGCTGTTGCGATAATGCGATTCCAGCTACGTGACTTTAAGCCCGACTGACCATTTGACATATGATTTAAGCCTATTCGAAACAAATTGAATTTGTAACCGGCAAGGGATGTGTCAGTATTAAATTGGTAGAATACCTCAGGTTGATAATTTGTTTCTCGAAAAGGCTTAGAGGTCTCATCATTGTATACTTGCCAAAAGGATACCGCAGTAAAACCAAAATATACGCCCGAAGCATCGTCTTGATGGAGCCACAGCGGGGTTTTTACACTTATTTGGTATTTGGCTTCAAAGCGGTCAATCTGCTCGTCGTCTATGCCATCAAACGATATGGAGTTTGGGTTGGGAGAATAGCTTATCGGCAAAAGGTAGTTTGGATTATGCTGAACAAGTGAGAAAGAATTTAGATTAGCTTCACGTTCATTCTCGAATTTTTCACTTAGCAATGTTTTTACCGGTGCACTACCGCTTACATTTTTAAGCTCTGTAGATTGTGTATCAACTTTTTCTTGCGTCGTTTGTGCAGTGGTTTTTGGCGCTATTATAGCAAAAAGTGTTATAGCGGGTAAAACAACCATTTCGTTACTTGCCACTGCCATTGGCCACTGATAAATGAATAAAAAGAAGGCTATAAATATGCTAGCGAATGGCTTTTTCAAGGTTAAGTCCTTGTATCGCAATGTGAGTATAATTGCAGGTTAAACGATAAGATATACACAATTATACATCAAAAGATACCGAACAATATCGTAAAATGCATAAGCCTTATGCTATGTGCAAGCGTTGAGGCGGTAATAAAACGGTGGGTTTACATGGTAATGGTAAATTAATTGCAAAGTAATCAAGCAATAATCACAAGTCCTCCACTTGTAGCAAACACTATTGTACTGGCGCCGCCAATCGCAATAATTAGATTAGTATGTTCAACAATCCCTTCTTCCACGGCATTGCTGCACTGTGGATTATGGCTGCAAAGCGCGAGCTTTTTAACGCTTGCGGCTAGTGCTAGTTTAATCGCCTCCTGTGCTACCGAATGCACCAAAGTTGATTTTGCTAGCATATGTATGATTGAGTTAATGTTTGGGACTCAAGGCATCTTTAAACCCATGAGGTTACTCACGTAAATCTATCCTGAATATCGGAAAGTCTGAAACTGAGACTAGCCGTAAATATAAATAGTGCGAAAATAAGGGAATTAATGTTTGAAACTGAACATCCTCTAAATGCTGCTTAACTTTTATTAACCATACATTTTTGATTCAGCTTGAATGTGCTCAAGGAATAATGAATGGGGTTGTCTCAAATGATCACAAATGGCACATAGGAGACTAAAGCAAAATAAAGCTGACAGGCTGCAATGAACGAGAAGCAGACTGTCATTGATTATGACGTCTGAAGTCAAGACTTGACGCCTTTGGCTTGGGTGGTCATAGTATGGTACTATTTCACTATTGTAAATTGCCTGTTTATGGAAAAATTAAACTATAGGGTGTTAGAAAATGTAACTACTTCATGCTATTTTTAACTTAACTAATGTAAGTTTGAATTTGGCTGAGTAGATAGCATGGCGTGGGATAAACGAACGGTGATGTAAGTCACTTGAACATTAGAGAGTTGGTTACATCAATAGGGTTTGGGATGGTTCAATAACGGGTGAGTGAGATCTTGTCATGGAGAATAAAGTGAAAGATGAAAAGTAATTTATTTACTTTGGCAGCATGCGGAGTTGCACTGAGCATGGCCAATATGGCAATGGCGGATACTTCACCCGGAACGATGACCGTTACCGCGACCATAGGTCAAGCTTGCTCTGTAAGCTCCGCCACAATGGTCTTCCCTTCATTCTCGCCTTTTTCGACTCAAGATCTCGTTGCGGATACAGCAGGGTCGCTGAAAATTACGTGCACCGCTGGGACTACGCCGCTTATCTGGTCTGACTCGCCTCGGCTCCTGAAAGGTCCTGGCGCCGGTACCGTCGAAATTCCCTTTAGTCTTGGGCAAACTCCGGCTACGGCACTGACTAATGCCTTGCCTACAGCGTTACCAGGTGAAGCGATTGCTTCCTTCGTTGCAGACGGCACCGAACGGCCAGTGCAGCTAAATGGGCTTATAAAGGCAGCAGACCACGAAAGTAAGGATCCTGGTATCTATAAAGCGGTAATCATTATCAACGTGGAGTACTAATTTTTATAGGGCACCTCTGGCTATGCCCTTCACCAACAAGAGAAGAAAATGAGTGTTATAGCCTAGCTGCAATTCTGCAAGGTAAACGATTTTTTTAATCTATTTATGAACGTTACTAAGAGTCTTTATTTATGACTGTATCCACCAATTTCATTTTGAAAAGCAAAAAGTTATATCTGTTGGCTATTATTGTCATTGGTAACCTCCTTTCTAGCAGTGCGTGGGCCGTGATTATATCTCCAGTGAAAGTAGAGCTATCGCCAATCCATTCAGTGGTGACAGTCACCGTCAGCAATGATTCGGATTCGCCATTGATCTTGCAGAGTGAAGTCCTTGCATGGACTCAGGCCAACGGCGAAGACCTTCTCGAAGAAAGCACTGACCTGCTGGTTGCACCAACAATCGCCAAGATCGAGGCAGAAGGAGTTCAGATTTTCCGAGTCACGCTGAGACATCCAACTGTTGCGGTTGCAGAACGCGCCTACCGCCTGGTGTTGGATGATGTGAGCAATATTGAAGGTCAAAGAAAAGGGGATGGTATCAACCTTTTATTCTCGCACCGTCTTCCGGTATTTGTTGCAGGAACTGGCAAGGTCGGCCCAAGACCGCACTTTGAAAGTTGTGCGAATTCGGCACAACGCGGTTGCGTGCGTCTGGTAAACGACGGCGACCAATATGTGCAGGTGCAGAGCCTGATTGTGAATGGAATAAATTGGAAAGAGAATCTAGATGCAGGTAACCGCGTCTTAGCTGGCGCTTGGAAGCAATGGACGTTCGCCTCGCCGCCAGCCTCTGCCGGGCAATTGACCGTCACTGCAGAGACTTCGGATGGACAGATGACTTTTGAGTTGGCAAATCCAAGTCGGTGACCCCGACTCCCTCATCTCCTGAACGCCAAATTGAAGCTTTGTGGATTCAAGTCTTTATCCTGCTCAGCACGGCACTCCTGACCTTGGCCACGCCCGCCGTTACGCGAGGCGATGGCAATAATACTGGGCATGCTGAAACACTGTTACTTATAATGACCATTAACACCCAACTCCAGCCTGAAATTGTTCGTGCGGAAAAGCTTACAGATGGCCGTCTTGTTCTAAGAGCTTCCGTTTGGCGGACAGCTCGCCTGCGATTGCCTGATTGCGAGCCCCTAATGCTGGCAGGCAATCAGTATGGCTACGCACTGGAATCGATCCCTGGCCTGACCTACAAATTAGACCTGAACCAGATGACTTTGGCAGTTACCACTCCGGCATCCGCTTTCATAGACAATAAAATCTACCAGAGTAGTGTGTCTGTTTCACTCCCCAATGTCGTCAAACCCGGTTTCTTTCTTGATTATGATGCCAGCATCAACAGCGGGGACCACGGATACGAGAGCCACGGTATTCTCCTTGAAGGGGTAGCCTTTGGTCAGTGGGGGTCGGGTGTAACAGGTCTCGTAATGAGCGGTAACCGGCAAAATGATCAAGCTGTGCGCACGGAGAGCTACTGGCGTAAAGATCTCCCCGGTCCAATGGAAACGCTTGTGTTGGGCGATACTGTCAGCGATGGCGGCTCTTGGAGTCGGCCGGCGCGTTATGCAGGTGTCCGCTGGGCTCGCAACTTTTCGCTGCGGCCCGGTTTTATCTCGATGCCTATGCCCAATTTGTCCGGAACGGCGGCTTTGCCTTCCACAATTGATGTGTTGATCAATAATCGTCGACAAAACACAGAACAAGTCAATCCCGGACCCTTTGAGCTGACCAATGTGCCCGTTATGAGCGGTGCCGGAGAGATCAATCTGATCGTGCGTGATCTGCTTGGGCGAGAAAGTGTTATCAGCCAGAGTTATTATTTTTCCCCTCGTCTGCTGGCCGAAGGCTTATCTGATTTTTCTTTAGAAGCAGGAGTATTACGCGAGAATTACGGCATAAAAAATAACGACTATGGCAATAGCTTCATGTCTGGCACAGGGCGGTATGGACTAACCTCGGCATTGACGGCAGGGGTACACCTCGAGATTCAGCCTCATCGACGAGCGGTAGGGGTCGATTTTGCTGTGCTACTTGGCACCTTTGCCACTGCGGAAGTTGCAATGGCAACTGCTAGTACCGACGACATTCAGGGTAACCACTATTTGTTCGGTCTGGAACGTCGAACTTCAAAGGGCAATACTTCATTGCGCTGGGAGTACTTTGATCAAGATTTTGTACAGTTCGCCGCAGCCCCAAACGAAACCAGACCACGCAAACGACTCAGTGCAGGCCTTAGTACATTGCTTCCGGGAAATGTCTCGGCGGGGATCAGCTACACTTACCAATCTTCATGGAACGATGACAGTCTGGATTTTCTCACGGCAAGCCTGTCAGTATCACTGCCATGGGATATTTATCTGAGCAGCTATGTGAATCAGGACCTAGGCCCTGAGCGTGCCTGGAGCGGTGGCGTCACCTTTACCCTGTCGTTAGGAGGGCAACGGACAGCAAATGCCAACACCAACTTTAGCGGTAACAGTAACACAATCAACCGGGCGGAGCTGAGCCAATCACCACCGGGCGGTCTCGGGTCTGGTTGGCGCCTAGGCGTCAGTGAAGACCCTAGCCGACAGTGGCACGGCGGGCTTACCCAAAATACCAACAAAGGCAGTTTCAGTGCCGAAGCCAGTGATACCGCCAACAATGCAGCCTTTCGCCTGGGTGCTAGTGGCTCTGTCGGTTGGCTGGGCGGGCATGCTTTCGCCACTCGTCGTATCGGTGCTGGTAGTTTTGCTGTGGTCAAGGTAGATCAACTTGAAGATGTTCCAATCTACCGGAGTAACCAGCTGGTCGCCACGACCAACAGCAGCGGCATGACCCTGGTTCCAAATTTGCTCCCTTTTCAGGAAAACCACCTCACTATTAACCCGGCCGAGCTCCCTTTTGATATCGAGATCCAGAGTGTAAAAGAAACAGCTGTGCCGTTTGCACGCAGTGGCCTGTTCGTCGATTTCCCCGTGCGCCGATCACGCAATGCACAGATACTGTTACGCCAGATTAATGGTACCATCGTGCCAGCTGGCGCCCGCGTAGCGGTGTCGCCTGGTAAGCGCAGTTTCCTCGTCGGTAAGCGCGGAGAGGTCTATCTTATGGACCTTGCTGATAGCAACAAATTGTCAGTGGAATGGCAGAGTGGCAAATGCCATCTGGTTCTTACACTTGACCCCTCCGGCCCTATAGAACCGCGTATTGGGCCGCTAACTTGTGGAGAAGAACCATGAAAGCTGCGCCTTTACGCCCAAATGGAATGCTGTTGTGCATGTTTGGTCTAATGATCGTCTCTGGAACGGAGGCGGCCGTCTGCCAAATAAGTGCCACAGCTGTCAACTTCGGCAATTTTAGCCCACTAACCCTCAAATTTGTAGAAAGCACCGGCAGTATAACGGTGAACTGCACTGATGTTGCTGTCTACTCTATCGCGCTCTCATCCGGAAGTGGTACCTATAATCAACGCAGCATGATTTCCGGCAGTTATTCTCTTGACTACAATCTCTATCGCGATGCTGCTCACCAGCAAGTCTGGGGTGATAACAGTTCCGGCGGCAATTACACCGTCACCATTGCAAACCCGGTAAATGGCCAAAACTACATTCATACGGTCTATGGCCGTATACCTCTAAGCACAAATCGTGGTAAGTATGCTGGCGCATATAGCGATACCATTAGTGTTATCGTAAACTACTAGCCGGTACAACGACCTAAAGACTTAGGGGCTACACTAACTCGTGCCTAGATTCTGAACCCGCTTAACTAGTTTTGTTTCATTCTTTGAATATCAGTTATGTTCTTATGGGAAAGTGAAACTATTTTGAAGAATGTAAAGCGTAGAGTGTTAGAGTATCAGACGAATTAACGCTATGTACTTCCCTTCGTTACAACTGGCTTTTTGAGTGGGTTGATGTTGACTAAGGGGAAATAATGCAGGTTTTCATTGATATGCCAGCCGTCATTTGCTTGTATCCTCACTCGCCAGCTACCGAGCGTTGCGCAGTCCCTGCTAGCCAGCTAGACTCACAATGTGCATGGATATTGCATGGTGAATAATCCCCATGACTTTGCTTAATTCATTGGGATGTCTCGCCAAAAGCAATCGAAGTGGAATGGGCAGGCCCGAATACTTACTGGCGGATCGGGTAATCCCGCGCCAGTTACTGGGGTAATACATCATCTACCAAAAGTGCGGCACTTTCGGCCATTCTTCTAGCACCACAGCTGGGACAAAAGCCTCTTCGCTTGCAACTAAACGCCACGAGCTTCTCATGTTTACAGTCGCCACATACGACCCGCAAAAACCGTGCTCTAAGCGACTACAACGCAGAAACTCGTCAAACTCACGCTCAACAAATTTTGGCGATTGTTTACCTTGTTCAGATAGGGTTTCTTTGAATTCAGGGTAATGTCTCTCGACCAGTTGATACAGCAAGGTATTTTCCGGTCGGTGACGTTTGTATTTTGCCGTTTACTGCATTGCCAGCACAGCTATCATCCTTGATTGACCTATTTGGATGAAGGTCTGGTAGAAGGTAAGAAGCTTTTCGACTGATCACTAGACGGTTTTTGCATGCAAATGGAGCGAAATACTGCCTTGACTTTACAATAACCGAACGGCCGCTTCTCGCCGTTAGTCAGCTCGACATAGCTTTAGTCCGTTAAGTGTCTATGCTGCTTATCATCCAAGCGTCTTTGTTTTGACAAATTTTTTACCAATCAAACGAATATCAGTGCCGGCGTCTAGCACTATATCGGTTTTATCGTTAAGTTGAATATGAACACACGCGGTATTCCCACCATAGCGAAGCGTATATGCACCCAGCCTTGGTATGGTGCCGCGTACACCATAAAATGTTACTTGCATGTATTTGTCTTACACATTGCCACCCTTCAAGAGCAAATAGAAACTGCCTTATTTACTTTTCGGTAATAAAGGTAACAACTTTATCAATTGGCAACATTATTTTTTCACCAGTGGCTCTATTTTTGTATTCAAGCGCGTTTTCATCGAGGTTTCGCTCACCAATAATAATGCTGTGCGGCACCCCAATTAATTCCATATCGGCAAACATAACGCCAGGTCTTTCTTTACGATCATCAAACAACACTTCTACGCCAGCGTCGAGTAAATCTTGGTAAAGTTTCTGGGCGACTTCATTTACTCGATGCAACTTATGCATATTCATTGGAATGATCACCACTTTGAAAGGCGCGATAGCGTCAGGCCACATTATGCCGTACTTGTCGTTGTTTTGTTCAATTGCCGCGGCCACTATGCGGGTTATGCCGATACCATAGCAGCCCATTTGTAAGACTTGGTACTTACCCGTTTCACTTAGCACGCCGCAGTTCATTGCTTTACTGTATTTATCGCCTAATTGGAAGATATGCCCAACTTCAATACCCTTGCGAATATCTAAAGTGCCGTTGCCGCAGGGAGACGGGTCACCCGCAACGACTTGGCGTAAATCGACTACGATACTGCTGTCTAAACCGCTCGCGTTGGCCCCTTTTGTGCTAAAATCACGCTGCCAATTAACGCCAGTAAAATGCATGTTTTCTTCGTTTGCACCGCATACAAAATCGCTGCAGGCGGCGGCGCTTCTATCTACTAACACCGGTATAGGCATTTTGATAGGGCCAAGTGTTCCAAAACCACATCCCACTAAGGTTTTGACGGCGTCTTCTTGCGCCATTACCAAAGGACTGGCAATCCACGGGTGTTTCTCAGCTTTTATGACGTTAAGTTGATGATCACCGCGTAAAATAAGCGCTACAAACTCAGCGTCAATTTCACTGCTGGCGGCAACAATTAACGTTTTTACACTTTGGCTTGCATTAATGCTCAATAATTCAGATACCGTAGCAATGGTTTTTGCATCGCCCGTATTTACTTTTTCAAGCGCTTTGGTGGCGCTAGCAGCAACCGCATGGGTAATGGCCTCGGCAAGCTCTACATTTGCTGCGTAGTCAGAACTATTGCTAAATGCGATATCGTCTTCGCCAGATTCTGCTAATACGTGAAACTCATGTGACACCGCACCGCCTATAGAGCCTGAATCGGCAATAACAGACCTGTAGTCTAGGCCTATGCGGTCAAACACATTGCAGTATGCTGTGTGCATATCTTGATATGTGTTGCTTAGACATTCCATGGATAAATGAAACGAGTAGGCGTCTTTCATTATAAATTCGCGAGAACGCATAACACCGAATCTAGGCCTTACTTCGTCACGAAATTTTGTCTGTACTTGATACAAGTTAAGCGGTAGCTGTTTGTAGCTATTCACATCGTTGCTAACAATAGTGGTAATGACTTCTTCGTGAGTTGGCCCAAGCACAAAGTCGCGCTGATGTCTGTCTTGAATGCGCAAAAGCTCAGGGCCATATTCTTCTAGGCGCCCTGATTGCTGCCATAGATCTGCTGGCTGCACCACAGGCATGTTGATTTCAATAGATCCAGCGCGGACCATTTCTTCGTGTACAATTTTACTGACTTTGTTTAACACCCGTAACCCCGTGGGTAACCAACTGTACAAACCAGAGGCGAGTTTTCTGACCATTCCGGCGCGCAACATAAGCTGATGAGAAACAACGTCCGCGTCGCTAGGAACTTCTTTTTGTGTGGCTAATAAATATTGTGTAGTGCGCATAGTAGAGTATAAATAAACCGTCAGTTTTTAATGCCTCGAATATTAGCAGTGTGTGGGCGCAGACTAAAGCTAAAATGTATTCTTAGGGCTTATTTAAAATAAGCCTAGCTTACGTAAGGATTGGATAGATGTCGATTACCTCAGCGGTAGTGGCCATTACACAGAAGCTAAGTTCAATATCGTAGAGCTGCATAAAATAAATTTTATCGTCTTGTTTGTGCTTTTTGTAGGACGGGCGAGGGTCTTGACTAAGGGTATTATGGATCAGCGTCGTAAGTTCGGGGTAGCATGCTTGATGCAGTGTTAATTTTTGCGCAGCTTGTGTCGAAAACTTTAGCGTTAAAGGCCGCTTTGGTTTTTCTTGGGCAAAGCCTGCGCTTGCTTGGGCCACACTATCTGCGTAGGGCAAGTAAGGCTTAATATCCACAATGGGCGTGTTGCTTAACAAATCGACACCTTCTACCTGCAAACGCTGGTCTTTCATACCAAGGTTTTTGACCACTGACATGCCAATGCCATTGGGACGAAAGCTACTGCGACTAGCAAATACGCCTATTTTTTTGTTTCCCCCTAAACGCGGCGGCCTTACCTTGGTTTTATAGCCTTGTGCGAGGTTTTCATGAAATAAAAACAACAGCCATAGGTGCGAAAACGCTTCAATGCCGTCTAGAGACTGTGCGATATCAATATGTTCACTAAACACAATTTCGCCAGATGCACAGCTTAGCGATAAGCCTTGACGTGGAATCGAAAACTTTTGCGTAAAGGGGGTTAATATGTGTCCTATGGGAGTGATTGAGTGAGTCACATGTGTGTCCATAAAAGCTGGCTAGTAGAATAAGGCTCTTAAGCAAACATATATACCGGTGCTTATGTTAACCGTATAGATGGATCTAGACTTATCGTAAAAAAGACAATGCCTTAGCTTAAGAAAGTGGATTTAACGTTAAATATTTGATTATAATAGTTGGTCAATAAAGCGCTTTATAATACATTCTTTTTAAGCGCAGAATAAATTCAGCCAACACTTGGGCTTTTTCGACCATGTAGGCTTATATCTTACATAATAATCTCAAGGGAAAACATGATTTCGGTAAAAAATCTCAGCCGGGTATTCAATCAGCACCGCGTAGTCGACGATTTATCGTTTGAAATCAGACCCGGCGATGTGGTGGGTTTTTTAGGCCCAAATGGAGCCGGAAAATCGACCACCATGAAAATGCTTACCGGCTTTTTGCCCGTGTCTTCAGGCTCCATTGAAATAAACGGTCTTAGCTTTACACAATCAGGCCGCGAAGCCTTAAAAATAAAGCAAAATATTGGCTACTTGCCTGAAGGAGCACCTGCCTATAGTGATATGACTGTGTATCAGTTTCTATATTTTATTACCCAAGTCAGAAAAATGCCGCGAACCACACGCCAACAAGCCATCGCCAAGGTGTGTGAACAAGTGCAGCTTGAGCAGGTTTTGAATAAAAAAATTGAGCATCTTTCCAAGGGCTTCAAACGCAGAGTAGGTTTAGCACAAGCTCTTATTCACGACCCTATTATTTTAATTTTAGATGAGCCGACTGACGGCTTAGATCCCAATCAGAAATACCACGTTAGACAGCTTATTAAAAATTTGGCAAAAGACAAAATGGTGATTGTGTCTACGCATATTCTTGATGAAGTGGCTGCGGTGTGTAACCGCGTTATTATTATTGCAAATGGCAAAAAGTGCTTTGATGATACACCAGAAACCTTGAAAAAAATGTCGCCTTTACACAATGCTGTGACGCTTAAGCTAAGCTATGCAAGTGACATATCAGGCCTGCTTGAAATAGACGGTGTGTTAGATATGACGCACACCCCAGGCACTAATTATGTGACGGTTTTTGCTCAGCCCGGCAGGTATATTCTTGGTCAAGTTACCTCACATATTCAATATCACCAAATGCCGGTAGACATGGTGTATCCTGAAGAGGTTAGGCTTGATGATGTGTTTAGAAAAATTACACTTGAGTCTAACCAGCAGGAGCAAGTATGAGTGCCACATTGACTATCTTTAAACGCGAGTTTGCGAGTTTTTTTGCGACCCCTGTGGCCTACATTTTTATTCTAATTTTCTTGGTTATGTCGGGAGTGTTTACCTTTTTGTTTGGGGAATTTTATGAAAGAGGACAGGCAGACTTGCTTAGTTTCTTCGACTTCCACCCTTGGTTATATTTGTTTTTAGTGCCTGCTATTGCCATGCGTACGTGGTCTGAAGAGCGCAAAAGCGGCAGTATAGAGTTAATCATGACATTGCCTATTACCACTATGCAAATTATGCTCGGGAAGTTTTTTGCAGCCTGGGCAATTTTGGGTTTATGTTTGCTAATGACCTTTCCACTATTTGTTACCGTTAACTATTTAGGTGCGCCCGATAACGGGGTTATTTTGGCGGCTTATTTAGGCAGTTGGCTTATGTCGGGTGCTTTTTTAGCCGTGGGTATTTGCATGTCGGCAACTACCCGAAATCAAGTGGTTGCCTTTATTTTAGCCATTGTGATTTGTTTCGTTTTTGTATTGGCAGGCTCGCCCGTGGTAATTGATTTATTCCAAATGTGGGCACCTAACATAATAGTTGATGCCATTGCTGGTTTAAGCTTTTTGACTCACTTCCAAAACATGGCAAAAGGCGTAATTGTGCTAAACGACGTCTTGTTTTACGTGCTAAGCATTGCGGTTTGGCTGTTTGCAGCTTATGTGGTAATCGAACAGAAAAAGGCACATTAATGCTGAAAACGATTTTTTTTAACATCATAATATTTGGCCTGCTTGGCGCTTTATTTTTAGGCGCAATGGTGTTCAATAACATGTATGCCAATAGTGTAGGCATTGATTTGACCGAGCGAAAAATATACTCATTAAGCAAAGGTAGTCAAAAAATAGCGGCTGATACAAAAGCGCCTATTACACTTCAGCTGTTTTTTTCTGAGAGTAACTCAACCGGCATGACGGCTCTACGCGACTATAAGGCAAGAGTACAAAGTCTGCTGCAAGAATATGTGAAACTAGGTAAGGGCAATATACACCTAGAAATAATTGATCCTGAGCCCTTCTCAGAAGCCCAAGACAGCGCTGCAGCATTTGGATTAACAGCAGCTTCTACAGGCAGTTTTCAAAACACTATTTATTTTGGTCTAGCCGGCACAAACAACCTTGGGGACACCATGGTAATTGGTTTTTTCGACCCCAGCAAAGAAGCTTTTTTAGAATACGATATTAGTACTTTACTCTACAGTTTAAACGAGCCTGAGGTTGCTAAGTTAACTATTGTTACTGATTTAGAAATTGCCGGTGGTGAAAATCCATTAAATGGGAAAACAACAGCCGCCTTTGTTTTGTATCAGCAGCTTGAAAAGATGTTCGATATCACGCTAATTAGCAGTTCGGCTGAGTCTTTACCTAGTAACACTGACGTGCTGTTGCTGTGGCATCCTCAAAACATAAATGAGGCACTGCTGTACAGTATCGATCAGTTTTTAATGCGCCAAGGCAGGGCCTTGGCATTAGTCGATGCCCACTACGAGTCTGACCTAATGGCACAGATGGGCTCAGTGGGGGTTAATAGTTCGTTTTTGCCTTTACTTGCCTCTTATGGCATTAAATTTGATAATGAAAACGTTGTGCTTGATGCTTTAACGGGTCTAGAAGTGCGGAATCCGGCTGGTGGCCTTATTCGACACTTAGGTTTTTTAGGCCTAACTCGCGAGCAAATTAACCCAAACGATATCACCACTACCGATTTAGACAGTATTAACGGCGCCTCTTTTGGCACTTTATCCTTAGGCTCAAACAGCCTTCCGTCGCAAACAGTTTTGCTAAGCTCATCTGCCGCTAACGACCTTATGCCAGCGCAAAGATATATGGCAACACGAAACCCAGCAGTGTTTGCTGAAAACTTTACCAAAGGCGACGAAGCATTTATCCTTGCGGCGCGTTATTCAGGCAGCGCGGTATCACACTTTGCTGACGCTCAAGCGCCTGATGGTGAAAATATAATAAGACGAACCAATAGCTTGAACTTAGTGGTAATTGCCGACGCTGATATAGCGGCAGATCGTTTTTGGGTGCAAAGCAGTAACTTTTTTGGGCAAATGGCATCGACACCATTTGCTAATAATGGCGATTTTATCATCAATACGCTTGAAAACTTAAGCGGTAGTGATGGTCTTATCGGCATTAGAAGTCGTGCCACTTTTGATAGGCCTTTCACAAGGGTGCAGGCTATCCGGCTGATCGCAGAAGAAAACTTTAGAGCACAAGAGAAGCGCTTGCAGAAACAGTTAGAACAAACTGAAAAGGCCCTGGCTCAGTTGCAAATTCCTGACAACAATGTTGCTCTAAGTGCCGAGCAAGAAGCGACCATCAACGGCTTTACCGAGCAAAGAATGGCAATTAGAAAATCACTTCGCGAGGTGCAGTTCCAGCTGCAGCGAGATATTGAGGCCTTAGGCGATATTCTTAAACTCATCAATATTGTACTTGCGCCAGTGGTACTTGTTTTGCTGCTGTTATTAATCGCTAAAATATGTCGAAAGCGAGCGCCTAAAACAAGTTTCTAGGGTAGGTATCTAGAATAAGCGCTTCAAACAAGCCCTTACGAGCTGTTTGTAGAACAGCTCTAGTGCAATGTCAATTACGATAGAAACCCTTTGAAGAAAGCCACGCCTAGCTTGTTTGCATGCGCTATGTTGCGCCTGGGAATATCTTCAGGATCTTCAACGAAGGCGAGCGCTTTGGTAATGCTAGCCTCGCGAATAAGATGAAACATAGGGTAGGGTGCTCTATTTGTATAATGACTGACTGAATTAGCCGGTTCACCTGCAAATAAGTACTCAGGATGAAAACTTGCCAATTGAAAAATACCTTCATAGCCAAGATCTTCTAGCAGCTCCTGAGCCATGTCTAAGGCGTCTAGATAATCGTAAAAATCATCTAGCTGATGGGTCAAGGCGATTAGGCTAGTTTCTGTTTTAGGATGTGCGACCAAGTAATGACATTCATTTGCCAGTATTGTTAACAAGTGCTGTAAGTTAGGCTCTTGCACAACTAGCAGTCGCACTTGGCCGCGTTCACGCGGTACTCTTGCAAAAGGACATAGGTTTTCACCAATGACGACCTTGTCAAGCCATCTCCATACTTTTGCTTCTGCGCCGTGACCTGCCGCTGACGCTGGGCCATTTTTGTTGTTCATTTAGCAGTGCCCTTTACCTGATGTTGGAAGGAGTGATATTCAACATAAGCCTCTAGTGTATTTTCTATTAAGCTGGCTACAGTCATGGGGCCAACGCCGCCAGGCACAGGTGTTATCCAGTCTGCTCGGTCTTTTGCGACTTCAAATTCAACATCGCCAGTTAAGGTGCCGTCATCCAAGCGGTTAATGCCAACATCAATGACAATTGCGCCTTTTTTTATCCAGTGGCCAGGTATAAAGTGAGGCTTGCCTACCGCCACCACCAACAAATCGGCTCGCTGCACGTGCGCTTGTAAATTTTTGGTGAACTTATGGCAAGTCGTAACAGTGCAGCCGGCTAGCAGGAGCTCTAGCCCCATTGGCCGACCCACTATATTTGATGCGCCCACGATAACTGCATCCATGCCCTTAATCTTGCGCTTTGTGGCCTCAATCATGGTCATGATACCTTTGGGCGTGCACGGTCTCAAAGCAGGCATGCGCTGCGCTAAGCGACCAATATTATAGGGATGAAAGCCATCAACATCTTTACTTGGATGGATACGCTCTAATATATCTTCGACACTTAAGCCTGCAGGTAAGGGTAACTGCACCAAAATACCGTCAATCTCGGGGTCGTCATTAAGCGTGTCAATTAAGGCTAATACGCTGTGTTGTTTGGTGGTGGCAGGCAAGGTAAACTCTTTTGATACTAGACCTACTTCTGCGCAGGCTTTGGTTTTGTGTGCCACATAAATTTGAGATGCGGAGTTTGTGCCCACCAATACAACGGCTAATCCGGGCAGTCTCTTGTTCGCTTCTTTTAGCACGTCTATATGCGCCGCGACGTTATTACGTACTTGTTGTGCTATGTTTTTGCCATTTATCAGTTGAGCTGTCATGTACCGAGTTTATCCGCTGGTGGTTTTGCGCTGTAGTTTAAGGAAAAATGAGTGAAATAACCAGAGTTTGCTAATGAAGCAGACTTTCTCGAGTAGTATAATACACCTAATAAAATGATAGGCAGCGCGTTAGTCGAATCACCAAAGCGACGCTTAATGGCCAAGAAATGCTGAAAAAAACAGCAACCTTAAAAAATCCACAAATTATGCTAAATAGTGTTTGACCAAATTCAGCATTGTCGGTAACATGCGCCCCCCGTAGAGATGAGCATTCATTATTTATTCTTTACGCAATCGGTGAGTGGCGCAGCTTGGTAGCGCACTTGGTTTGGGTCCAAGGGGTCGTAGGTTCGAATCCTATCTCACCGACCATTAGCTTTTCGATTCGACGAGCGTCCGTAGCTCAGCTGGATAGAGCACCCGCCTTCTAAGCGGGTGGTCGCAGGTTCGAATCCTGCCGGACGCGCCATCTTATTGGCCCAAAAGGCATGCTAATGAGAAAGGGTAGTAAATGTAGTTGCTGTCAGGAAAAGTAGTAAATCAGTGGTGGGCGTAGCTCAGTTGGTAGAGCTCTGGATTGTGATTCCAGCGGTCGTGGGTTCAAACCCCATCGTCCACCCCACTTTTTTTGACAACATGTGACACACTTTTACAACCTAGGTCCTTGTAGCATAAATATATATGTAGTATCAGTAAAACATCGGTAAAGTGTCGGTAGAAAGTGCAGCACAGCACAAAGTTTGCGGGAGTGGTGGAATTGGTAGACACGCTGGATTTAGGTTCCAGTGCTTCACGGCGTGAGAGTTCAAGTCTCTCCTTCCGCACCATCTATTAAAGGGTTGTCACAACAATCTTTTGAGTCAAAATAAACATTTTCATAATAAGCATATCGGTGAGTGGCGCAGCTTGGTAGCGCACTTGGTTTGGGTCCAAGGGGTCGTAGGTTCGAATCCTATCTCACCGACCATTCTACTTTTATGCGTAAAAATTACTACATAAGCTGAAATAATCCTCAAAAACGCAGTTTTTTTAATTAAATCCGCATAACTCCTCGACTAAAATAAAATCACTCTGTATAATTTGGCGTCCTTTTTTAAACTCATTCATCTTTAAAAGTTGTTTGGGTGCCATGCATAGTTGAGTAAATAATTGAAACATGGGCTTCAAACAGCCTTCAATTATCTACGAATCTATTATGATTGATTACACAAAGCGCAAGTGGCGCATAGTTGAGGTAGAAGAATGCAAGTGTCAGTCGAGACGACTCAAGGGTTAGAACGCCGTCTTACTATTACCGTTCCCGCGGAATCTGTAGATAAAGCCGTTAAGTCGCGTTTACAACAATTAGCAAAAACACAGCGTATAAACGGTTTTCGTCCAGGTAAAGTGCCCGCAAGCGTAATCAAAAAACGCTTTGGTAGTGCGGTACGTCAAGAAGTGTCAGGCGATGTCATGCAACAGCATTTCTATCAAGCTATTATGCAAGAAGAGCTTACACCTGCAGGCATGCCGAATTTTGAATTAACCAAAGATGTTGCTGGTGAAGATTTAGAGTTTGCCGCCACCTTCGAAGTGTATCCAGACGTGGTAGTGAGTGCACTAGACACCTTAGAAATTGAAAAGCCGGTAGTAGAGATTGCTGGCAATGACCTAAGCGAAATGATGAAAACCCTTCAGCAGCAGCACGCTACGTTTAAAGAATGTAAGCGTAAAGCTAAAAAAGGCGATAAACTTACCATAAGTTTTGTTGGTAGCATCGACGGTGAAGAGTTTGACGGCGGTAAAGCCGAAGATTTTCCACTAGAGCTAGGCAAAAGCCAAATGATACCAGGCTTTGAAGAGCCTTTAATTGGTGCTAAAACGGGCGATGAAGTCATTGCTGAGTTGACCTTTCCTCAAGACTATCATGCAGAAGCTTTAAAAGGTAAAGCAGCGTCATTTGTAATCACAGTAAACAAAGTTGAAGGGCTAAATTTACCGAAAATTGACGATGAATTTGCAACTTTGTTTGGCGTGAAAGAAGGCGGAGTTGAAGCCTTAGAAGCTGAAGTGAAGAAAAATATGCAGCGCGAATTAGACCAAACGCTCAAAACTAGCGTAAAAGAAGCAGTAATTGATGCATTGTTGGCGAGCAACAGCGTTGATGCGCCCAAAGCATTGGTTGACCAAGAAGTGAATGCCTTACGTGAACAAGCTAAGCAGCGCTTTGCACAGCAAGGAAATGGTCAAAATTTACCCGAGTTGCCTGCTGACATGTTTACTGAAAACGCTAAGCGCCGAGTGGCAGTCGGTCTGTTAATTGGGCAAATTATAAAAGAGAATAAAGTTGAAGTTGATCCTAAGCGCGTTGATGCACTTATCGAAACAACGGCTTCTGCTTATGAAGATCCTACTGAAGTTGTTGAGTACTACAAAAATAACCAAGAGTTATTAAAACAAATTCAGAACCTTGCCCTTGAAGAGCAGGCAATTGATACCATATTAGAAAAAGCAAAAGTCAAAGAAGTGAAAAAATCTTTTGATGAAGTTATGAATAAAAAAGCGTAGTTTACACGTAATAATTGGCGTAACAGACTCTCAACTGATTAAATGCTCGGACTCACCGGGCATTTTTTTTAACTAAAAAGAGACAAAATGAACAATAATATTTTTGAACCCTCTAATGCACTCGTTCCTATGGTTATTGAACAAACCGCTCGCGGTGAGCGTTCGTTTGATATCTATTCACGTTTGTTAAAAGAAAACGTCATTTTCTTAGTAGGTCAGGTTGAAGACCACATGGCTAATCTAATTGTCGCTCAAATGCTGTTTTTAGAAGCAGAAAACCCTGAGAAAGATATCTTTCTGTATATAAACTCTCCCGGTGGTTCAGTAACAGCTGGTATGGCCATTTATGATACAATGAATTTCATCAAGCCAAATGTTAGCACCGTATGCATTGGTCAGGCCGCTAGTATGGGTGCATTCTTACTCTCAGCGGGTGAAAAGGGCAAACGTTATGTATTGCCTAACTCACGTGTAATGATTCATCAGCCCCTAGGTGGTTTCCAGGGCCAAGCGTCTGATTTTGAAATACATGCCAAAGAAATCTTGTCTATAAAAGAAAAGATGAATCGACTAATGGCGAAGCACACTGGCCAAAAATATGAAAAAGTGGCAAAAGATACTGACAGAGATAACTTCTTAGGTGCACAACAAGCGGTTGACTATGGTTTAGTTGATAGTATCTTAAATAGCAGAGACGATGTTGGAAAATAAATTCAAGTGCCCTTTTGTAAAAGGGCAACCCAAAGATTAAAGGCAAATTTTATGAGCGATAATAGTACCAAAGAGGGCGACAACAAGTTGTTGTACTGTTCTTTCTGCGGTAAAAGTCAGCATGAAGTACGTAAACTTATTGCGGGTCCTTCTGTATTCATCTGTGACGAATGTGTAGAGCTTTGCAACGATATCATTCGTGAAGAAATTAAAGAAATTTCACCCAAGCAAAAGAAGGATGCGCTTCCAACACCAAGCGAGATTCATGCGCATTTAGACGATTACGTTATTGGTCAAGAACACGCTAAAAAAGTGTTGGCAGTAGCAGTTTACAATCACTACAAACGTTTGAAAAACGGCGACGTACACGAGGGTGTTGAATTAGGCAAAAGCAACATACTGCTAATCGGCCCGACCGGCAGCGGGAAAACGCTGCTAGCCGAAACGCTAGCTCGCTTGCTCGATGTGCCGTTTACAATGGCTGATGCAACTACCTTAACAGAAGCGGGTTATGTTGGTGAAGACGTTGAAAATATCATTCAAAAGCTGCTTCAAAAGTGTGACTACGACCCTGAAAAAGCGCAGCGCGGCATCGTGTACATTGACGAAATAGACAAAATTTCGCGCAAGTCAGACAATCCGTCAATTACCCGCGATGTTTCTGGCGAAGGTGTACAACAAGCTTTACTGAAATTAATAGAAGGCACCATTGCATCGGTTCCTCCTCAAGGCGGACGTAAACACCCACAGCAGGAATTTTTGCAGGTTGACACCTCTAAAATTCTATTTATTTGTGGTGGAGCATTTGCTGGTTTAGACAAAATAATTGAGCAGCGCAGCGCTAAAGGCTCTGGTATAGGGTTTGGTGCTGAAGTAAAAGCGCAGTCAGATAAGAAAAATTTGTCGGAGTTGTTTAAAGATGTTGAGCCACAAGACTTGGTCAAATACGGCCTGATCCCAGAGTTTATTGGTCGTTTGCCGGTAGTTGCTAGTTTAGAGGAATTAAGTGAAGACGCTCTAATACAAATTCTACAAGAACCCAAAAACGCTATCACTAAGCAATATGGCGCATTACTTGCGCTTGAAGGCGTTAAATTGGAGTTCAGGGAAGACGCACTTCGCGCAATTGCGAGTAAAGCAATGACACGCAAAACCGGTGCTCGAGGCCTGCGCTCTATTGTAGAGGCTGTGCTCTTAGATACTATGTATGATTTACCTTCAAATCCGAATGTAGCGAAAGTAGTGATTGATGAAACCGTCATAAGAGGGGAATCTGCGCCTTTGCTGATCTATGAAAATACCGATAAAAAAGCAGCTTCTGAGTAAGCAAGAAAGGGCCATCGAGGCCCTTTTTTAGTTTTTTATTAAATCAGGTTTAAACTTTACCTGAGAATCCCCATATACATCCACAATGCAACCAGCTAAGAGAGAAAAATGACCACCAGCAGTGTACTCAAAAACATGCCAGTTCTGGCATTACGCGATGTAGTGGTATATCCACACATGGTAATTCCCTTGTTTGTTGGACGTGAAAAATCTATTCAATGCCTAGAAGCAGCCATGGATAACGATAAGCGTGTTTTCTTAGTGGCACAAACTGATGCCGGTATTGATGAACCCAGCACATCTGAAGTTTTTGACATTGGCACGGTAGCCACCATTTTACAACTGTTAAAATTGCCTGATGGTACCGTCAAGGTCCTTGTTGAAGGTAATGTGCGTGGCAAGATTGCTAGCTACCTGAACACAGATCCATTTTTTATCGCTGATGTAAACGTATTAAATGATGAGGTGATGGATGAAGCAGAGCAAGATGTGCTTATTCGTTCTGCGGTGTCGCAGTTTGAAGGCTATGTAAAGCTAAATAAGAAAATACCACCAGAAGTACTCACTTCACTAAACGGCATTGAAGACGTTGCTAAACTGGCAGATACCATGGCCGCTCATATGCCTTTAAAACTGGTTGAAAAGCAAAAAGTGCTTGAGATGCAGGGTGTAGTAGAGCGGATCGAATTTTTAATGACACTAATGGAAGGTGAAATTGACTTACTGCAAGTAGAGAAAAAAATTCGTACGCGTGTGAAAAGGCAGATGGAAAAAAGTCAGCGCGAATATTATTTGAATGAGCAGATGAAGGCTATTCAAAAAGAGTTGGGTGAACTTGAAGATACACCTGACGAATTTGAGGCTTTACAGCAAAAAATTGAAGCGGCAAAAATGCCAGCGGAGGCCAAAAACAAGGCCTCAGCAGAGCTTAATAAACTTAAAATGATGTCGCCTATGTCGGCGGAAGCCACCGTCGTTCGTTCATATATAGACTGGTTGGTGTCGGTTCCATGGCATAAGCGTAGCACGGTAAAACGCGACTTAGTGCAGGCCGAAAAGGTGCTCGACAATGACCATTATGGCTTAGATAAAGTAAAAGAGCGTATATTAGAGTATTTGGCGGTACAGCAGCGTGTAAAGAAATTGAAAGGCCCCATATTATGCTTGGTGGGTCCCCCTGGTGTGGGCAAAACATCGCTGGGGCAATCAGTGGCAAAAGCAACAGGGCGAAAATATGTTCGAATGTCCTTAGGTGGTGTTCGCGATGAAGCTGAAATACGGGGTCATCGTAGAACTTACATTGGCTCATTACCGGGTAAATTAATTCAAAAGATGTCAAAGGTTGGCGTCAAAAACCCGCTGTTTTTACTAGATGAAATTGACAAGATGTCCTCTGATATGCGTGGAGATCCTTCATCAGCACTTTTAGAAGTATTAGATCCTGAGCAAAACTCCACCTTTAGTGATCATTACTTAGAGGTTGATTACGATTTGTCTGATGTAATGTTTGTTGCGACCTCTAACAGCATGAATATTCCAGATGCTTTATTGGACAGAATGGAAGTTATTCGCTTGTCGGGTTACACCGAAGACGAAAAACTGAATATTGCAACTCGCCATTTAATTGCCAAGCAAATTGAGCGTAACGGTCTTAAAGACAACGAATTGAAAATTGAAGAGTCGGCAATAGTAGGGGTAATACGCTATTACACACGTGAAGCCGGTGTGCGTAATTTGGAGCGTGAAATTTCTAAAATTTGCCGAAAAGCCGTCAAGAATATCTTGCTTAAGAAAGAAAAAGGGCAAGTGGTGGTTAATCAAGATAACTTAAAGAACTATCTTGGTGTGCAAAAGTTTGACTATGGAAAGGCAGATAAAAACAATCAAATAGGTCAGGTGACAGGTTTAGCGTGGACTCAAGTAGGTGGCGATTTATTAACTATCGAAACCAGTGCCGTGCCCGGTAAAGGAAAGTCTATTGCAACAGGCTCACTTGGCGATGTGATGCAAGAATCTATCAAAGCTGCTTTGACGGTCGTCAGGTCGCGTGCAGAGAAACTCAGAATTAATCCTGATTTTTATGAAAAGCGTGATATTCATGTGCATGTACCAGAGGGAGCTACCCCAAAAGATGGTCCAAGCGCAGGTATCGGTATGTGTACTGCACTCGTGTCGTCTTTAACCGGTAACCCTGTTAAGTGCGATGTTGCCATGACCGGTGAAATTACACTGCGTGGTGAAGTGTTGGCGATTGGTGGCCTAAAGGAAAAGTTATTAGCGGCCCATAGAGGCGGTATAAAAACGGTTATTATTCCATTAGACAACGAAAGAGACTTAGAAGAAATACCTAAAAACGTGATCGGCGATTTGACGATTTATCCTGTGAAATGGATCGACGAGGTACTGGATATTGCCTTAGAGTATCCCGTCGAGAGCTTCACAGTAGGCACTAAAGTATAAGTTTACTGAGTTTTTATTAAATAGCATTAAGTGCAAGCGTGGCATGTTTGCATTTTTTGTGATTTTACGTAAATAAGTTATTCACATTTAGCCTAGTTATGCTACCTTATTGAGGTAATCGTTCAAAGCCGTTATTACAAAGGGTTTGCAGGTATTCAGATTCTTTACTACAGTAACGAAGTCGTCGTACAAACTCAACGATTTAACGATCATTAAACTGGCTAAGCTCTAAGCAGCCATTGTTCATAAAACGAAGAATGGTTCTCAGAGTCGGCTACACATTCTGTTAATATAATATATTATAAAAATAAATGAAGGGGAGCATATTGTGAACAAAACTCAACTAGTTGATGAAATCGCTGAAGCTGCAGATATTTCTAAAGCAGCCGCTGGTCGTGCATTAGATGCATTTACCGATACTGTAACCGCAGCGCTTAAAGATGGTGATCAAGTTGCGCTTGTAGGTTTTGGCACTTTTGCCGTCCGCGACCGTGCTGCTCGCAGTGGGCGTAATCCTCAAACGGGCGCCACTATACAAATAGCGGCTGCAAAAGTACCAGCATTCAAAGCAGGTAAAGCACTAAAAGACGCATGCAACTAATTAGTAAAACGTTATACACTGCGCAAAGGCGATGAAAATTCATCGCCTTTTTTGCGTCTGTTGCTTGCTAATAGTCAAGTTATTATGACTTAAAACGGGTTTTACTCGCGTATCCAGAAAAGGGTCGGTATAATCTACGGTTAAATATTTAACTAATAAAGTAGACGCCAACGGTTAGGACGGCTTCTTCTTGCTAACAAAAGGTTGTTGTTAAACATGTTACAAAATATTCGTGAGGGCATTCAAGGTCCTTGGGCGATAGGAATTATTGCGCTAATAGTCGTTAGCTTTGTGTTCACTGGTGTGGGAAGCTACATTTCTTCTGATAATACGAATGCAGTGGCAATAGTAAATGGTGAAGAAATACCCGCAGGCGCATTAGATATTGCCTATAACAATGAGCGCGCACGACTTGAAAGCCAGTTCGGTGACGCGGTTAATTCTTTATTCGCCAGTGAAACTTACGTTACTCAATTTCGCAATGACATATTGCAACAGCTCATTAATGATGAGCTGGTTACCCAAAAGGCTAAATCGTTAGGCCTACGCGTTGGGGACAGTGAAATTAAGAAAGCAATTACAATGCTACCCGAGTTTCAAGTAGCTGGGGTTTTTGACAACACCATTTATCTAAATACACTAGGCCGTGCAGGCTATACACCTACTCAATTTGCTGAGTATATGCGCGACCAAATGACCCGCCAGCAGTTGGTTCAGGCTATTAACGGGTCTAACTTTAGTTTGCAGCATCAAATATCTAATTTGCTAGCGCTTCAGGGGCAAACGCGCGACGCGAAAAGCTTACAAATAGACTTAGCGAAATATCAAGAATCGATAGAACTAACAAGTGAAGAGGTTCAGATATACTACGATGCAAATCTTTCAAGATTTGATACTCAAGAGCAGGTTAAACTCGCCTACGTAACGTTATCGGTAGCGGACTTAAGCCCGCAAATGGAAGTGAGCCAAGAAGAAATAGCCCAATATTACGCTGACAATACCCGTTTGTTCGCAAGTCAAGAAACGCGTAGCGTATCGCATATTTTGTTTGAGGCAGGAGACGACATTGAATTAGCCAGAACTCGTGCGCAGGCAGTCTTAGAACAACTGCGTAATGGTGAAGATTTTGCAACACTTGCGCAAGAGAATTCTGATGACATTATAAGTGCAGAGGAAGGTGGTGACTTAGGTCAAATTAGTCCTAGCGATTACGAAGGTGAGTTTGGCGATGCTGCCTACGCTTTAAACGCGGTGGGCGATATATCTGAGATTGTTGAAACCGACTTTGGTCTACACATTATAAAACTTACCCAGTACACGCCTTCTATTGTTACACCATTGTCTCAGGCTAGCGCGCGTATTGAGGGCGATTTACGCTTAACAAAAGCAACTGATGAATTCTTTGCACTGCAGCAAGAAATGGCGCGTTTAGCATTTGAAGAGCCAGACTCCTTAGAAGCGGTCGCAAAAGCCATTAACCGACCTGTTATAGAAACTGGTTTTTTTGAAGAAAACCAACTACCCCAGGGTGTTGACTACCCCCAATTAAATGACATTGCTTTTTCTGGTGAATTAGTAATTGACCGAGTAAACAGTGATTTATTAGAGCTTAGCGATGAATTAGTGATGGTTGCCAGAGTTGCTGAGCATAAACCTAAGCGCACGCGTTCGCTCGATGAAGTTAGTCAGCAAATTGAGGGCTTACTCAAGACCCAAAAGGCGCAGCAACAGGCGCTGGTCTATGCACTAGATATTCAAACTGCTATGTTGAATGATGAAGATATTAGCCCTCTCTTAGCTAAACACTCATTGACATGGTCGACGCATGTAGGCTTAGCGCGCAGTTCAAACGAACTGCCGGTGCCAATGGTTAATGCTATTTTTGAACTAGGGCCTACTCAAGGTGTTAACAGTAAAGTAGTGTCAGTGTTTGATAACAGCGTTGGTCTAGTGGTATTGTCGTTGGTTAATATAGCCTCGCAAACAGACGAGGGCATGCAAGCTACTATTGCGCAAAGGCTAGCTAGCATGCAAGGTCAGCAAACTTATGAAAATTTCGTTGCGGCGCTGCGAGTTGGTGCCGATCTTACTTTGGTGACTCAATAAGAAACGCTACTGTATCTCTGAAAATAAGAAACCCGCAAAAGCGGGTTTTTTAATATTAATGGATCGTGTTACGGTCGCGTTATCAGCCACACAATACTGAAAAACCCTACTATGAAAGCGCTAACAACCGCTATATACACATAGCCTCTCCTACCTTGCTTAAACGAATAGTTATTATACTGAAGATACAAAAACCAGATGAAACTAAGGGTAAGTGGCAGTACAAAAACATACTTGATCATCAAACAACTCTTATATTAATTTAGGCACATAAGGGGTATACGCAAAAAGGCAAACTTGAGCTTAAAAAAAAGGCTTCTAATTGACTAGAAGCCTTTGTAAACTATATTTAAATACCCGTGAGGGCTATTAAACTAGGCCATAGCCTTAATTTGTGCATTCAAGCGAGATTTATGACGGGCTGCTTTATTCTTATGAATAAGACCCTTTGTCGCCATTCTGTCAAGAACAGGAACAGCGGCTGTGAAAGCTACCTGTGCTTCTTCTTTGTTACCAGCGGTTATAGCGGCAATGATTTTTTTGATGCTAGTGCGTGTCATGGAGCGGCGGCTTGCATTATGCTGGCGGCGCGTCTCGGCTTGAATTGCACGTTTCTTAGCGGACTTAATGTTAGCCAAGGGGGAAACTCCTAAAATATTCATGTCAAAATTGAGGGTGCGGATTATCTAAGTTATTGCGATATTTGTCAACGCTTATAGAGGATAAAAACAAAAAAACCTCAAGACACAGCAAACTTATCAACAATACAGTTATACTACATTAAAACCGTCGTATTATACTCCACAGTGGTGTATGGGTTTAATACGATATTCCATGTGTGTTTCCTCAAGAGTGCTCTATGCCTGACAAACTAATAAAGGCCGGCGTTATCGTCAGCGCAATGACGCTATTATCCAGAGTGCTAGGGCTAGTGCGAGACGTTGTGGTGGCTAATCTGTTGGGTGCGAGCGCAAGCGCTGATGTGTTTTTGTTCGCGAATAAAATTCCCAATTTTTTACGTCGCCTATTTGCCGAAGGCGCTTTCGCTCAAGCGTTTATACCTGTGTTAACAGAAGTTAATGCACAAGATGACAACGCAAAGTTAAAAGACTTTGTTGCAAAAGTGTCGGGTACACTCGGTGCTATCGTTTTTTTTACGGCCATTGTTGGGGTGGTCGCCTCACCCCTATTAGCCGCCATATTTGGTGCAGGTTGGTTTATTGATTATTTAAATGAAGAGCCTGGGGGAGAAAAGTTTGAACTAGCGTCAACCCTTTTAAAAATAACCTTTCCATATATATTTTTTATTTCGCTAACAGGGTTTGCCGGCGCTATCTTAAACACTATGGGCAAGTTTGCCGTTGCTGCTTTTACGCCGGTGTTGCTAAATGTTTCTATTATTGCCTGCGCATATTTTCTAACGCCTCATTTGTCTCTGGGCGCATATGCGCTGGCGTGGGGTGTGTTTATTGGCGGCGTGGTTCAGCTGTTTTTTCAACTTCCTTTTTTATACAGAGCCGGGCTGCTGGTTAGACCCAAATGGGGCTGGTCTGATCCAGGCGTGGTAAAAGTGCGCACACTCATGATACCCGCACTTTTTGGTGTATCGGTGAGCCAAATTAACTTACTCCTTGATACTGTAATAGCGAGTTTCTTACAAACAGGGTCGATTAGCTGGCTATACTATTCCGACCGTTTGCTTGAGTTTCCTTTAGGGCTTTTTGGTATCGCTATCGCTACAGTGATTTTACCCACGCTGTCAAGAAACCATGTAAGTAAAGACAAGCAGGCATTCTCAAAAAATATAGACTGGGCTTTTCGTATTGTTGCCATGCTAGGTATTCCCGCAGGTGCTGCACTTATGGTCCTTGCAATGCCGCTAATGCTGGTGATTTTCCAGCGGGGTGCTTTCAGTGTAGACACCGCACACATGGCCTCGCTCAGTTTAATGGCTTACGCGATAGGCCTGTTTGGCTTCATGTCAGTTAAGATTTTTGCACCCGCTTTTTACTCTAGGCAAGATACTAAAACGCCGGTTAAATACGGTATTATTACCATGGCGATAAACATGGTGCTTAACTTAATATTGGCCATTCCTCTTGGTTACGTCGGTTTAGCCTTAGCCACGTCTATTTCAGGTATTATGAACGCGGTTTTACTATACCGACGTCTATCTTTTTTAGAGGTGTACAGGATCTCAAAAGACACTTGGTGGTTTCTAGCCAAAATTACCCTTGCCACTGTTGTTATGGTAATAGCGGTGTTTGCTTATTCGGCAAATCTGGCGTGGGTACAAAGCTCATTCAGCCAGCGTGCAGAATATTTGTGCTATTGTATCGCAATAGGCATAATTTGTTATGCCATCAGCATTTTGATCTTAGGGGTACGGCCTCATCAGTTAATTGGTAAGAAAGTTAAAAAATAGCAGCGCAGTTACGTAAAGTAAGCACTTTTAATCGCGTTAAGGCACTGACATTAATGTGCTCATCGTTTATAATCTCTGGCTTTGTTGTTTCATAAAAAAGTAGCGAAATAGTTTGGAATTAATCAGAGGTCTACATAATATCCGGGCGCAGCATAATGGTTGCGTGCTAACCATTGGTAAATTTGACGGTGTACACTTAGGCCATCAGGCGGTACTTGAAAGTGTATTGCAAAAGGCTAAACTGTTAAACTTACCTGCAGTGGTGATGGTATTTGAGCCACAGCCTGAAGAGCTGTTTGCGCCTGAACATGCGCCAGCGCGCTTGTCTGTGTTAAGAGATAAATATATTGCGCTTGAAAAGTTAGGCGTTCATAGACTCTTGTGCGTGCGTTTTTGCGCAGAATTTTCCAGTATGTCGCCCCACGACTTCATCACTAATTTGCTGGTGAAGCAGTTAGGAGTAAAGTTTTTGGTTGTGGGTGACGACTTCAGGTTTGGCATTGGGCGAAGTGGTGATTTTACGATGTTGGCACAAGAAAGCAAAGCACAAGGTTTTGAACTTGTTAGCACCCAAAGTTTTAGGCTGCACGACCACCGAATCAGTTCTACCGCCATACGCAATGCCCTAAGAAATGACGATTTTACTTTGGCTGCGCAAATGCTAGGGCGACCATTTGAGGTAGCAGGCACGGTGGTTCACGGCGAACAAAACGGCAGAAAAATTGGCTTCCCCACTGCAAACATATTGCTAAAGCGAACAAAATCGCCCGTCAGTGGTGTGTTTGCGGTAAAAGTTAAACATAACGACAATGTTTACAATGGCGTTGCAAATGTGGGGCATCGCCCTACCTTAAATGGCACAAAGATGCAGCTTGAAGCGCACTTGTTCGATTTTTCGGGTGATTTGTATTCCCAATATATACGAGTTGAGTTTGTCAGCAAGATACGCAATGAGGTAAAGTTTTCAGATTTTGGGGAACTCACCGTACAAATAAAAAAAGACGCAGCGCGGGCCAAATGCTTGTTCGCCAATTAATGATTTAATGGAAACCACACCCTATGAGTGACTATAAAGCGACCCTAAACTTGCCTGATACCGCCTTTCCAATGCGCGGTAACTTGGCGAATCGCGAGCCTGTAATGTTAAAACACTGGGACAGCCAAAATCTTTACCAAAAAATTAGGCAAGCCAAATCAGGCAAAAAGTCTTTTATTCTTCATGACGGTCCTCCTTACGCTAATGGCGATATTCACATTGGTCATGCGGTTAATAAAATTTTAAAAGACATCATTGTAAAATCAAAAACACTGTCTGATTTCGATTCGCCTTATGTGCCAGGCTGGGACTGTCATGGCTTGCCGATTGAGCTAATGGTTGAGAAAAAAGTTGGCAAACCGGGTAAAAAAGTCAGCGTAGCGCAGTTTAGAGAAAAGTGCAGGCAGTATGCGCAAAAACAAATTGAAGGACAAAGTCGCGATTTTCAGCGACTAGGCGTGCTGGCTGATTGGCAGAACCCTTATAAAACCATGGATTTTAGCAGCGAAGCCGACATTATTCGCGCCTTGGCAAAAATCGTACACTCTGGTCATCTAGAAAAAGGCTTTAAGCCAGTGCACTGGTGTACCGATTGCGGCTCGGCTTTAGCGGAAGCGGAAGTTGAATACCAAGACAAAGTATCTTTGGCAATAGATGTTTCCTTTGCGGTAACGAACACTCAAGCAATGGCAGCGTCATTTGGCCTTGATGAGGCGGCGTTTACGAGTCTGGCTGCAAAAGTCGTTATTTGGACAACAACTCCTTGGACCATTCCAGCAAATCGCGCAATAAGTTTACATCCTGAGCTAGTGTACGCACTGGTTGATATGAAAATTGAAGGCTTAAATCAGCGCCTAGTAATTGCGCAGGAATTGGTAGATCAGTGTGCGCTGCGCTATCAAGCGCAAAACGTTAACATAGTGGCACGCTGCACCGGCAGTGCGCTTGAAAACCAGCGCGTTAAACACCCTCTACTTGGCATTACTGTGCCCCTTATTTTAGGCGATCACGTTACCACTGAATCAGGTACTGGCTGTGTGCACACAGCGCCTGCGCACGGCGTGGAAGATTTTATTGTAGGTAAAGAATATGGCTTAGAGGTTTATAATCCGGTGGGGCCAAATGGCGTTTACACACACGACACGCCTATGTTTGCTGGCCAGCATGTGTTTAAAGCAAATCAGTCAATTGTTGAGGCTTTAAAAGAATATAAGGCTTTGGTACTGTGCGTTAAGTACGAACATAGTTACCCACACTGCTGGCGACATAAAACGCCGCTTATTTTTAGAGCTACCCCGCAGTGGTTCATCAGCATGGATAAGAAAGGCTTACGTAAAGCCTCTCTTGAGCAAATTAAACAAACCCAGTGGATACCCGCGTGGGGTGAAAAACGTATTACCTCTATGGTAGAAGGGCGTCCCGACTGGTGCATTTCGCGTCAACGTACATGGGGCGTGCCTATTTGTTTATTCGTGCACGTAAGTACTGGTGAAATTCATCCAAATACGCAAGCTATTATGGAAACAGTGGCAAAAGCGGTGGAAGAAAAAGGCATTCAGGCATGGTGGGATTTAAGCGATGAGGCGCTTCTGGGCGACAACAACAGCGAGTATGAAAAAGTAACCGACACTCTTGATGTATGGTTTGACTCAGGTGTTACTCACTATTTTGTGGTTGACAAGCGTGATGATATCCCAGCATCAGCAGACCTCTATTTAGAGGGTTCTGACCAGCACCGAGGTTGGTTTATGTCTTCGCTTATTAGCTCTATTGCTATGCATGGCCACGCACCGTATAAGCAAGTATTAACGCACGGCTTTACGGTAGATGCTAACGGCAAAAAGATGTCGAAATCCGTGGGCAACGTAATTGCGCCCCAAGAAGTCACCAACAAGCTGGGCGCCGATATATTGCGCTTATGGGCTGCCTCTACCGATTATCGCGGTGAAATGACGGTTAGTGACGAAATACTGAAACGCTCTGCAGACGCTTACAGGCGTATTCGTAACACCTGTCGTTTTTTATTGTCTAACCTCAACGGCTTCAATCCAGCCACCGATTTAGTTGCGGTCAACGACATGGTAGCACTAGATGCTTGGGCAGTAGAAAGAACAAGCCAAGTACAAAAAGAAATTTTAGACGCCTACGAGCAATACGATATGCTTATTGTCTGTCAAACGCTTATGCAGTTCTGTTCAATTGATATGGGTAGTTTTTACCTCGACATTATCAAAGACCGTCAATACACCGCCAAATCAGACGGCCTTGCGCGACGGTCCTGTCAAACGGCACTTTATCATATCATGGAGGCGCTAGTGCGCTGGATGGCGCCTATCACCAGTTTTACCGCCCAAGAATTATGGGAAGTAATGCCTGGCGAGCGTGAGGAATTTGTGTTTACCCAAACCTGGTACGACGCTTTACCCAGTGTTAGTAAGCAGACACTAGACAACACCTTTTGGCAGCAAATAATGCTGGTTAAAGCAGACGTAAACAGCGCCTTAGAAAAAGCCCGTATTAGCAAGCTTATTGGGGGTTCACTAGAAGCCAAGGTCACTTTGTATGTAGATGCGCCAACTGCCGATTTGTTAGGTAAACTCGAAGATGAACTTCGTTTTGTGTTAATTACCTCGGAAGCACATGTTAAAGACTTAGCACAAAAGCCACTGGGCGCACTGGACACGCCAAATCAACACATGTTTGTGCTGGTTGAAAAATTGGCGGATGAGAAATGCGTACGCTGTTGGCACCACAAAAAAGAAGTGGGAAGCGATCCTACCCACCCGCAACTGTGTAACAGATGTATAGAAAACGTAGACGGCAACGGGGAAGCGCGCCAATATGCTTGATTTATTTAAGACCACGGGGCTGCGCTTTTTGTGGATATCAGCGATTATTTTTATACTAGACCAGTGGACTAAGTATGCAATTGTTCAGGCCATGACGTTATTTGAATCGATACAAATTACGGGTTTTTTCAATTTAACCTATGTACATAACTATGGTGCAGCGTTTAGTTTTTTATATGATGCAGGCGGCTGGCAAGTTTATTTTCTATCGGCTGTAGCGTTAACCGTCAGTGCTTTGATACTGTGGTGGCTACGGCAAACCACAAAAGAGCAGCTTTTGCTGCCCGTCGCCTTCTCCTTTATATTAGGCGGTGCACTAGGAAACGTATTTGACCGTATAATGCATGGCTATGTAATCGATTTTTTAGATTTTTACTACGGCACGTATCATTGGCCTGCGTTTAACGTAGCAGACTCGGCCATTTTCATTGGTGCGGGGCTACTAATTTTAGATATGTTCAAGAATAAAGAGGCAAATAAAGTCGATGACAAATAGTACAGCAACACCGCAAGATAATAGCAAAATAATAGGTGACAACAGCCAAGTTATTTTGCACTTCGATTTAACCCTTGCAGATGGCACCGCAGCAGACAGCACACGTGTGAGCAACAAGCCGGCTAAGATGGTAATGGGCGACGGCAGTTTAACGCCCAACTTTGAAGAATGTTTGCGCGGTTTAACCGTTGCCGATAAAAAGTCATTTACCTTAAAGCCCACTGATGCCTTTGGTATGCCCAATCCAGACAACATTTATTACATTGATAAAACTAAATTCACAGCAGATATGGAGTTATCCGAAGGTATGATAATGGGGTTTTCACAGCCCGATGGCAGCGAGCTCCCAGGTATTATCCGCAGCATAGCAGGGCATTCGGTAACGGTTGATTTTAATCATCCATTGGCCGGACAAACGGTGGTATTTGCTGTTGAAATAATTGATGTTAAATAAGAGGTAACTATGCAAATTCATTTAGCCAATCCCCGTGGTTTTTGTGCCGGCGTAGACCGCGCAATTATAATTGTAGAGCGCGCCTTAGAATTATTTGAGCCGCCTATTTATGTGCGCCATGAGGTGGTACACAACAAGTTTGTCGTGGATGGTTTAAAAGATCGCGGCGCGATTTTTGTGGAAGAGCTTACTGAAGTGCCCGACAATGCCATTGTGATCTTCTCTGCTCACGGTGTATCACAAGCGGTTCGAAACAAAGCCACCATGCGCGGTTTAAAAGTGTTTGATGCAACTTGTCCACTAGTAACAAAAGTGCACATGGAAGTAATGCGGGCAAGCAAGAAGGGCATAGAATGCGTGCTTATTGGGCATCAGGGACATCCTGAGGTTGAAGGTACGATGGGGCAGTATAGCAACGCCGATGGCGGCATTTATTTGGTCGAGTCTATTGATGATGTCTTGAAACTTGAAGTCAATAATCCAGCTAAGCTTTACTATTGCAGCCAAACAACCCTTTCGGTAGACGATACCGCAGACGTTATTGATGCCCTGCGCGTAAAATTCCCAAAAATTGATGGCCCACGTAAAGACGATATTTGCTATGCCACCCAAAACCGCCAAGACGCAGTGCGAGACTTAGCCAACGACTGCGACGTATTGCTGGTGGTAGGCGCACAAAACTCCTCTAATTCAAACAGGCTTAGAGAATTAGGCCACAAAATAGGCGCTAAATCTTTTTTAATTGCCGACAAAGACTGCATTCAAAAAGAATGGCTTGAAGGTGCCTTGCACATTGGCGTAACAGCAGGCGCATCGGCACCCGAGATCTTGGTACAAGGGGTGATTGACAAACTAATTGAATGGGGCGCTAGTAAAGCCAGTGAACGAGATGGTCGACCAGAAAATGTCGAATTTGCTGTGCCTAAAGAACTGCGTATTAAACAGATCACGTAAGAAATTACCTGCCTTTTAAACAGCGCCCATTATAAATAAACTACATAATAGGCGCCGTTTATACTATGTTGCTAAGCACAAATCTATTCCCCTATAGTGCAGTGCTAAGAGAGCTTACATAACGTTATCCATCTTCCCCTATAATCTATACTCTATTTTTATTAGTGCATTACGCCTGACAATTCCGGCCAAAAGGCCAGTTCTCATCTAAATTTAATACCTTACACTCATTCACAATAACCTTATCTTGCGGATAATTGATAAGGTGTCGATATCCTTTACACGCAAACTTTTTTATTACGCTATGAGAAATATAGAAATCAGGCAGACACAGCAGTTTAATAGCTTAGCTCGTCAAAAAGGCGTAGGCATGATTGAGGTGCTTGTTACCTTGGTCATTTTGTCCATTGGATTACTCGGTGTCGCTTCTTTACAGTTTGTTGGTTCATTTGCCAACAAAGAAGCATTATTGCGTACCCAAGCGATAATGGTCAGCGCGCAAATGACAGAGCGTTTACGTGCCTCCACGGTGGCTTCACGCGTAACCGACGGATTCGTTATTCATAATAATTATGTCGATGAAAATTTTTATAATTTCAAAAATTTATCCTGTGTAGGATCAACACCTCCCTATGAATGCCATTGCTTAACTATTCCTGCAGGTATTCCTAAGTGCCAAACGGGTGAGTGCATTGCCGCCGATTTAGCTGTTTTTGATGCTTACCAAATGTCATGTTCCGTGGTCAGAGAAAATGCCAATGCCACGCTTGAGGTAAGCTGTAGCGACAGCGACACCACAGACATCGACGCATGTACTGCAGGTTCCATTCATACAATCATGGTTAAGTGGTCGGTACAAAGCTGGCGCGGTGATTTTAAAAAATCAAATACAAACTGTAATGACGATGGTAACTCAGACTTCGACTGCGTTGTAAAACAGGTAGCACTGTAATGCAAGGCTTAGGCAAAGTGAATAACAAGCAACAGGGATTTTCACTGGTTGAAGTGATGATTTCCTTGGCTTTAGGCTTAGTCATTTCCAGCGCCGTCGTGCAAATTCTTATCAGTAATTCGGTGACCGGCGAGCTCAACAGAGCAATGGCAAGTACCCAAGAAAGCGGTCGTTTTATCGTCTCTAGAATGCGCTACGAACTGCTTATGGTGGGCTTATATAATGCTTTAGACCCACACCTAAACGACAGCGTAGATATTGTTGAAGAAGAATCTTTTGTGCGTAATCATCCTATTCCTATTCCCGGCGATTTTAGTAACCGGACAACGCTTGGCAGTGAACAAGGAGGTGATGGCGCAAGCGACACTTTAGTGCTTAGCCTGCAGGCTACGAAAGACTGTAGAGGCTTTTCGCTAGGCTATGCCATGGATGAGGCGTTTTTTGTGGTAAATGAATACTTCGTGGATCGAGGCAAGCTTAAATGCAGAGGTTTTGACGGGCGTGTACTGCGCGGTCAAAAAGCGGCTGCTGGTCACAACGGCCATGCTGCTTACACAATATTAGACAACGTACTGTCTTTTCAAGTGACCTACGGAATGGCAGAGCCCTTAAGCAACGATGGCGAAACATTGCCCATTAGATACATAGATGCGTCGGGCCTAAGCGATGCCTTCAACGCAAAACAGCAAGTGGTTAGCCTACGCATGGCAATTGTAGTGAAAGGAGAAGGCAACATCAACTTAGATAGAAAACTGACCTTTAAACTACTTAATGAAGATTTACTGACGGCGCCCGACGAAAGACTTTATAAGGCCTTTGAAACCACGGTAACATTTAGAAATATGCGAAATTTTCTTAGGGGAGGAGTATGAAAAATCAAAAGGGTTTGGTGATGGTATTCGCCTTATTGGTATTGCTTTCAATCACAATATTGGGCGTGTCGTCTGTGTCTATCAGTCTTTTACAAGGCAAAATGGCCAGTTCAATGGAGCGTAAGTCGGTGTCATTTAATGCTGCAGAAGCGGCAATTGCAGGAGTAATCTTTGAATCAGAAGACGAATCGGTATTAACAGATCCTTTACTTACCGACCCGCTTTCAGAAGCAAGACAGCTGCCACAAATTAATCTAGGCACGGATCAAATGAGCTGTTTTGACACTAATCGCACTGACCGTGCCGTTACCAAAAACGGTCTAGACTTTAATGCAAGACATACCGCTACTGGACGCTACAGTGAAAATCCGCCAGTAGACAGCTGGTCAAAAACAGCTTTTGTGCGCGAACAAGCATGTCGAGGTTCAAGTAAGGTGATAGGCGGTAGCAATATCAATTGCCATATATTCATTGTCAGAGGCTGCGGCCAAACACAGGGCAGTAGCTACGTGGTAGCCAATACTTTGAGTGCTTCTGTATTCGCACCTGCAACAAATTAACGAGGCAATACTTATGTTTACGCAAAAATTAGGCCTCTCGTTGATCGCTTGTTCACTTAGCTTCATGATTAGTTTTAGTGCCTTTGGCGATGATCTTGATATTTACGTTGGTTCAAGTGACTCAATGGTCACCTATAAACCCAATGTTCTGTTTATCATGGACACGTCAGGCAGTATGGGCAGTCGAGACAGCGTTGGCGTTACGCGCATGAAGAGAATACAAGATGCTCTGCGTGTGGTACTTGGTGGCGCCACCAACATTAATGCAGGCCTAATGCATTTTCATAATGAGGGCGGGCCCATTTTATTTCCTGTGCGAGATATTGATTCATCTATTGCTCCGCAAATAATTTTATCTATTATTGATGGCCAAGATGATGCCCGTCAAATCGGACAAACCGTAACAGACGGCGCCAGCATAAACACTATTGCTCAGGGGACAGAAACGATTTATTCTGGTTTTAGATATCAAAATGTGAAAATTCCGCGTTCAGCCATCATTACAAGCGCATTTTTACGCTTTACATCAGCGCGCATAGACAACAGTGCAACAGCCTTCATAATTAAAGGTGAAGCGGTGGGCAATGCTGTTGAATTCTCGACAGGTTTGGATAATATTTCTGATCGTCCAACAAGCGATGAAGAAATAATTTGGAACGAAGGCAATCAATTCCCAAGTGATGGCGAAACCCTTAGAACGCCTGATTTAACGCCAATTATTCAAGAAATAGTAAATCGCTCTGACTGGTGTGGTAATAACAATCTGGCGCTTATTGTAAAAACATTGGATCCCACCGCTGGGGCTAACAGGCAAATTTACACAAGTGAGCACGCAGACTCCAGTGCAGCTGAGCTTGTAATTACCTTTGACGAAAACACGGCAACTGGCTGTACTCGTGATAGCTTGGTGTATCAAGTACAAAAACAAAGCGACAACGCAGAGGAGCGTCACAATGGCAAAGCAAATACTGGTGATGAATTGTCATTTTACTCAAATTCAAATGCATATACAGCAGTACTATTTAACGATTTAAAAGTGCCGGCTGGTTCTACCATAACGAACGCATACTTAGAGTTTACCGCTTTTCAAAACCGCAATGGATCTAACGCTAGAATGGCTATTCATGGCGCGGCGCTGGACAATCCAGTTAATTTTTCTACGCATAGCGATTATCGCCTTAAAAAAACGCCGAAGACGTCGGCCTCTGTTAGCTGGCCCAATATTCAGCGTTTTGAAAAAAACGGCGTGTATCAGTCTCCATCAATCACTAATATTGTTCAAGAAATAGTGGATAGAGCAGGCTGGGTTGCTAACAACGAATTGATGCTAATTATGTCAGATTTTAGTAATGACAGCCGTGGTGCTTTTACCGCTAGGGGGAAACAATCGGATGCGGTTAGCTTAGTGATAGAGTTTGAGGGTAATGCAACACCCGAGACCGTCTCTACGGTAAGAGATCATTTAATCAGTAAAGTTAACCAATTGAGTACTGCTGGAACCACCCCAATAGTCGGCACGCTTTATGAAGCGGCGCTGTATTTTGGTGGACTTGACGTTGACTACGGACTCAAACGAGGTGTTTCAAGATATAACGAACGAGGCAGAATGCAAAGAAGTACCCGAGTGAGTCACAGAGAATCTTATGTGGGCGAGAATTCGGTTCTGCCGGCTGGATGTGATGAGAATGATTTAAGTAATGAGAACTGCCGCGAAGAGTATATACCTGCCGGCGCGCGCTACATTTCGCCTATTGAAGATTTAATCTGTCAAACGAATAACCATATTGTGCTGCTGTCTGATGGTGAAGCTGCTGGTAATACGGCTATCGGTAAGATTGAAAGCTTGCTAGGTAAAAGGTGCGCTGGTGGTGACACAGATGAGAAGTGCGGTGTAGCGTTAGTAAAAAATATAAGCGATCCCAACGACTCCGTTATTAATGCGCGCGTGGTTACCCATACAATTGGCTTTGCTACGAATGCAAATGCTGACAGTTTTTTGAATAAATTAGCCCTACAAAGCGGCGGCGGTTTCTATCAGGCTGACGACAGCGAAAAGTTATTGGCTGCTTTTAAGACTATTTTGCGCCAAGTAAAAGACGTTAACACGACCTTTGTCTCCCCCGGCTTTGCGGTAAACCAATCAAATCGCCTGTCTCACCACGACGAACTATATTTTGCTTTGTTCAAGCCTGGTGAAGGGACTCTTTGGCCTGGAAACTTAAAAAAATACCGTATTAAAGGCGATAAAATATTAGATAAAAATGGTCTCAATGCGGTTAATCCTGCAAGCGGTTTCTTTGCAGAAAACAGTCATAGCTTCTGGTCTACACTTGCCGATGGCAATGATGTGCGTGAAGGCGGTGCGGCTAGTAAGCTAGATCTTGTACGAAATATATATTTCTTTGAAGATACAACCGAGAGAATATTTAAAAATTCGAATAAATTGAATGAAAGTAACGTCAATATAAGCGCTCAAGATCTTGCCATTAATACCATGAGCGATGCACAACTGCTAAGAACACAAGTGTTAAAGTGGGCGCGTGGGGTAGACGTGTTTGATGATGACAATGACGGTTCCACCAGCGACGTGCGCTTACAAATGGGAGATCCCATTCACTCACAACCAGTCATTATTAACTACTCAGATACCGACAGTGCGGTGTTCGTTTCTACTAATCACGGGTTCTTGCATTCTATAGATGCACAAGACGGCAGTGAAAACTTCGCTATAGCACCCAAAGAGTTACTCTCCAACCTACATGATTTCTATAGCGATGGCTCTTCCTTCAGTCACAAGTATGGTTTAGACGGTGATTTAGTGGTGCGTAACGTGGGTGAAAAAATCTACTTGTATTTAGGCATGCGCCGAGGCGGTAATAATTACTATGTATTTGACGTTACCGCAAAAATGGATCCTAAATTGAAATTCACCATAAACGGCGGTGAAGGTGAATTTGAAAATTTAGGGCAAAGCTGGTCGCGTCCTATATTAACCAAGATTAAAATAGCTGACGATGTTAAAGACGTTATGATTATTGGTGGCGGCTACGATGAGGATCAAGACGAAAAAAAAGAGCGCTCACAAGACAGCGTTGGCAACAGCGTATTCATTATTGACGCTAATGACGGCAGCCTGCTGTGGTCTGCCAGTAACGAGAACGCTGATCTTATCCTTGATGATATGAAATATAGTATTCCCGCTAGAGTGTCAGCGATTGACCGCAACAACGACGGGCTGGCGGATCATATATACGTTGCAGATATGGGCGGACAATTATTTCGGCTTGACATATATAATGGCAAAAATAAAAGCGAGCTGGTAAGTGGTGGATTGTTAGCCAGTTTTTCAGGCGATACTGCGCAAGAAAATAGACGTTTTTATTACGGCCCCGATGTGTCTGAAATAACATTGGGCGAAGAACAATACTATGCGGTGGCGATTGGCTCAGGATTTAGAGCGAATCCTTTAGACACGGTTATTGAAGATGAATTTTATCTGATAAAAGACACTGGTGTGTTTAATACCGACGATGAAGGTAAGTTTTTATTACCTAGCTCAGCGTTTACACAAGAAAGTTTGTACGACGTGACCGATCATCTATTAACCTCAACTAATTCACAGGAGCGCGAAATCGAAGCAAAAGCCTTATTAGAAAAGAGTGGTTGGAGAATTCGCTTAAACAGCGGCGGTGAAAAGGTATTGGCCTCACCATTAATTCTTGATTATAAGATATTTTTTACTACTTACTTACCCGCTTCTGCGAGTGATAGTTTGTGTGCTCCGCCTACCGGCAGCAGCCGTGCGCATTTAGTCAATATGCTAAACGGAAATGCAGTAGCAGACATTAATCGAAACAACGAAAAAGAACCACAGGATCGATTTGCACAACTTGCCCAAACTGGTATTGCGCCCGATACTAAAATTTTGATTGAAAATATTGCGCAGCCCGTTGTTTGTTTGGGAGCACAATGTGTTTCAGCGGTAATAGAAATTGATGAAAATGGCAATGAAGTCCCCTGTGGCAGCGCTTTTGAGTGCCTAGCGCAAAACATATATGGACGTTTTGAGCGCGTGCAAAAAGACACTTGGACAACAGCAATTGAAAAGCCGTAAGGCGTAAACAAGGCTGAGATAGTCGCTCAACGACTATCTCAATCATCACAACACATGTAAGGAACAAGTAATGTTAACAGCCAAAACCAGAGGCTTCACCTTAATAGAGCTAATGATAGTAATGGCCATAATAGGCATTGTGTCTGCTATTGCTTATCCTAGCTATCAAGGCATGGTTGTTAGCAGTGCACGCAGTGCTGCACAGGCTGACTTAATGGGTCTTGCCAGCGCCATGGAAAGACATAGTACGTCTAACTTCAGTTATAAAGGCGCTGCAGTATCGAGCGGCGACACCGGTGCCCCTGCGATATTTGCGACTTATTCGTCTGCTTCTGAACCCGCTGACAACAAAAAATACACGCTTTCAATTTACAGCGTGAGTAATAACGGCCAGTCTTATATGCTAAAGGCGAAGCCGATCGCGGGCTCTTTGGTAGCGGGCAACGGTGAGCTATTCTTATATAGTGATGGACGTAAAGGATGGGACGTAAATGCGGATGGATCACTTGCTTTGAGCGAGTACTGTTGGCGTTGTTAGTATTGACCTAGCTCACTTTTGTTGGTCCTACCATTAATGACTCTCCTATCTCGCATCTTGGCATTAAAAATTTGCTACGCGCAGACTAGCAAAGCCCCCTCCAAATATCACTTAAAATATATACTTTAGTCATAAAAAAATACAAATGTCCAGTGTTATTTTCTAATTTTATTGATAATTAAGAAAAAGAACTGTATATATTATTTTGTGTCGCCAAATTATGAGCGTTCACAGTGGCTTTTTTACCCTAAAGTCATTTATATAATAATTAATACATACTATTTACACACTCATAGGAAGAACCATGCAAAAAAAACTTTCATCAGTTTGCACCGGCGTGCGTATTGGCATTGCAGCTACGGCTGCCGCAGGTCTAATGCTCTCCATGCCCGTTCTAGCACAGCAGGCACGAAACATTGACAACGTCGAAAAAATTGCCGTTGTCGGCAGCCGCGCAGCGCCACGCTCAGTAGCAGACTCACCCGTACCCATCGATATTATTGGCGCAGATGAGTTGTCTAAGTCAGGTAACACTGACATGCTAAGTATTCTTAAGGGCTCGGTACCTTCGTTAAATGTTCACGACATGCCCATCAGTGATGGTGCTACCTTAATACGCCCTGCGACTTTACGGGGTCTATCAGCAGACAGCACGCTGGTGTTACTCAACGGCAAACGTCGCCATCGCTCGTCGGTTATAACCTTCCTTGGCGGCGGCATAAACGACGGCGCTCAAGGCCCCGATATTAGCGTGATTCCAAGCATCGCACTTAAGCAAGTTGAAGTACTGCGCGACGGCGCCGCTGCACAATACGGCTCGGATGCTATTGCCGGTGTATTGAACTTTGTATTAAAAGATGACAACGATGGCGGGTCTCTTTCAGTACGCCAAGGCGAACATTACGAAGGTGATGGCGCTACTACGCAGGTGTCAGGTAACGTTGGTTTGCCGTTTACCGACAATGGTTTTGCTAATTTAAGCTTTCAGTATAAAAACTCCGATGCTACCAGCCGAAGTGTGCAGCGAGCTGATGCAACAGAGTTCGCCGCAGCGGGTTTAGAGCTTGCTAATCCTGCCCAAATTTGGGGTTCACCTGAAATAAATGACGACATCACAATTTTCGGTAACGTTGGCCTAGACCTAGGCAACGATAAAGAATTTTATATGTTTGGCAACTATTCTGAGCGTGACGTACGCGGTGGTTTCTACTACCGTAGCCCAACCACACGACCAGGTGTATATGGCGGAATCGTCAGAAACGTTGATGGCAGCCCCGCTTACCGTCCCGGTGATGACAATCCAACGGGACAAGCAGCATGGGATGCGGCCCCCGCAACTATTTTGGTCGGTTCACTTGACGGTTTGTCGCAGCAATTAAACTGCCCCGTGGTGGAACTTGGTGCAAACGGTCTACCTAACGAACTGGCCTTGGGTCAATTAACGGCTGCAAATTGTTTTGCACACAACCAAAATTTACCAGGTGGGTTTACCCCTAACTTTGGCGGAAACATCACCGATACTTCAATAACCATGGGGACTAAAGGCGAATTCAACGGTGGTTTCGTTGACGGTTGGTTATTTGATTTAAGCGGCGGTGTAGGTCGAAGTGAATCGCAGTTTTTGATTTTTGACACGCTCAATTCTTCATTAGGACCTGATACCCCCCGAGACTTTGCACCAGGTAAGTACATCCAGCTAGAAAAAACCTTTAACTATGATATGGCGAAGCTAGTCGATATTGGCTTAGATGATTTGGCTAACATTGCCGGTGGTTTAGAATGGCGTGAAGAAAGCTTTGAGGTTATTTCAGGCGACCAAGCATCCTTTGAGGCGGGTCCTCTGTTTGACCAAGGTTTTAGTATTGGCTCAAACGGTTTCCCTGGCTTTAAGCCTTCAGACCAAGGTGTATCAACAAGGCGCAGTTACGCCGTTTACGGCGACGCTGAAATACCGTTTAGTGAAGCATTGTTAGTGGGCTTAGCAGTTCGCTATGAAGACTATGACACCTTTGGCTCAACGGCTAACTTTAAAGTAAGCGGTCAGTTCCACGCTAGCGACGATTTATCGTTTCGCGGCTCAGTGAGCACCGGCTTTAGAGCGCCTACCGTGGGTCAAGCGAACGTAAGTAACGTGCAAACTAACCTGAGCAGTGGCGTATTAGTTGACTCGGCACTGCTGCCACCGACTAACCCAATCTCGGTTGAGTTAGGCGGCACAGAGCTTACGCCTGAAGAGTCTGTGAGCTATACATTTGGCGCGGTTTATAGTGTAGGTGACATATTCGTAACACTTGATTTTTACAACATTGACGTTGATGACCGCATTTCACAGTCTGAAAAAATCAATCTAACGGACCAAAACAAAGCAACCTTAAAAGCAGCAGGCGTGCCTAACGTAGATGGTCTTGCTCAGGTTAGTTTCTTTACCAACGACTTTGACACTACCACCCAAGGCTTAGACATAGTAGCAAACTATTCTACTGAGCTTATGGGCGGCAGTTCGAGATTTAGCGTAGCGTATAATTGGAATGAAACCGAGGTTACCCGTTTCTCTGAGATTACCGGTGCTTTCAAAGTAAAACGTTTAGAAGAAGATTTACCCAATCATCGCGCTACCGCCACGTGGTCGCAAAGTATGGATGACTTCTCATTCTTTACACGCGTGAATTACTTTGGCGAATACCAAGGTGTTCACGTAGACTTTGATGCTACGGCAATCACAGCATCTTCAGCAGTTACGGTTGATTTTGAAGCGAGCTACTTCGTGAATGATTCAATTACTTTAACGGCCGGTGCACAAAACATCTTCGACCAAGATGCTGAGCGTATTAATATCCCAGCGGCCCAAGGTATTCCCAATAACAACTGGGG
>Ga0136588_1000007_pt1 | contig 105984 bp, 133 predicted proteins | sample AntRauMFilla1564_FD_104782 | JGI IMG/M metagenome (GOLD analysis project Ga0136588, IMG submission 104782) | Saline lake microbial communities from Rauer Islands, Antarctica - Metagenome Filla 1 #564 | ecosystem: Environmental > Aquatic > Non-marine Saline and Alkaline > Saline | place... | reverse complement strand
TAACCAATAAAACTAAAATATTATGAAGAGCGAATTTAAAAAATTAAGAGATGAATTATTTGATGGTAATGTTTATGACAGTAAAGGTCATTGTAATTGGGATAAAGTTAATGAGTTATTAGATAACTTAGAAACTAAGATTGGCGAATCTTCAATTAGGACAAATTCTGTTATTAGTATTTCACGTGATATAACTAGTGCTATATCAAAGTACGTTGAAGATATTGATAATAATAAATCAATTAATATGACAGTTATTGATTATAATATAATCAATTCGGGGTCTAGTGATTTATTGATTATTAGTGATTGTAACAATAATACACCATTTTCTGAGAGTTGGAATGGTTTTAATAAAGAAGTTAAAATTTCAAACCCAGTGTTAACACCAATAGAAAATATGAAAGACTTAAAATCAACATTTGATAATTTAGTAGATACAATGCGTAAATGGGAAACATTCCAAGAGGGGGACGATGTGGATTTAGCATTAAAACAAATGTCTAAAAAAGTTGATGAAGTTAATGTGCGTTTTGAATGTATTGAATTATGTAATAAAGATTCTGAAAAAATCCTTAATAAATTTACAGATGGATTTCAAGATAATGATTTAAAAAGTCAAAGTTTAAATGTTAGTGATTTTGATATCTTACAAAGAACAATATACGATATTGGTATTGTTATAGATTTGGAAGATTCTGAGCCTATTGATAATGATTGGTATGGTTTGTTTAATAAACCAAAAGTAGAGCCAAAATCATTAGGAACTGATTTAGCACCTAAAGGGGTTGGTAAATCAATATCATTAACACCTATGGGTAAAGATATAATCAGAGATAGAAAGATTGAGATTATAGTTAATACTTTAATAGATATTGAGATTGAGGGGGTAACTATGGAAGATATTTTAGAACGTGTCGGAATGCGAGAACAAATGATAAAACAGTTAAGTAATAAACCGATAATATAATAATTAATAATAAACCATATAATGTATTGTTATATGGTTTATTATTTGTATCTTTGATGTAACCAATAAAACTATATATTATGGAAAATTTTAATCAATTAATAAAAGCGATAAATAATAAAAGACCTTTAGTTTGGAATGACCCTTGCCCAATCGAGGGTAATGATTATACCATAACTAAAATTGAAAATATCGAAAACTTATTAAAAGATTTTGATGAGAGCGAATGGGAGGATATTTATGATGATTTAATAATTCTAATTCAATATGGTGGTGGTAGTGAAGCCGAAATATTTTTAACTGAAATAGGTTTTAAATAATATCCTTTTATATATTGTCAATCCAACTTTAATTTGTATCTTTGATATGTCGGATAGACCGACTGTAAGGAGTAACCAATAAAACTATATATTATGAATACACCAGAAGAAATTGAGGGAGCAAAAAAATTATTACAAGACAATGGTTACCAAGTAGCTAATTTATGGAAGATTTGTGATGTTCAATCTAAGTTTAAATGTGATGATGATGAAGCTTTACATGTTTTAGAATCCGCATTAGTTAATGATGCTACTATGGAACAAATATGGTTTGCAATAGGTGTTCACGCAGAGGAAGATGGATTTGAACAAATAGAAGATTAAAACATAAAATAAACCATATAATGTATTGTTATATGGTTTATTATTTGTATCTTTACAGTAAGCAAATATTAATCAATTAAATTTTAAAGTTATGGGACAGTATTATAAAGCAATTATTTTAGATAATAACAATAAACCATTATTTAAGTTTTCCCCTTTAGAGAATGATGAGGGTTTTAAATTGATGGAACATTCGTGGATGAAGAATGAATTTGTTAATCGTGTAGAAAATCAATTAATGGATGAGCCAAAAAAATTAGTTTGGGGTGGCGATTATGCTGATACTGAAAATTATAAATCTTTATCTAAAGATGTGGTAAAAACTATTCTTAAATTAGATTCTGATTTAGATAAAGACGAGATTAAAAAAGAAGGTATTAATTTATATACATTATCTGAAATAATAGATGAAACTATATTTAACACTGGCTCATTTAAAAAAGGTAAATATTTAATTAATTTCGATAAAAAAGAATTTGTAAATAAAACTAAAGTACCAAAGGATAGTCATGGTTTGAGAATACACCCTTTACCATTATTAACGTGTGAGGGTAACGGCAGAGGTGGTGGAGATTATAGAGGGGAAACTAAAGATTTAGTAGGTAGATGGAGTAGAGATACTATAGGTTCATCTACGCATAAAACTAATGTACCTAAAGGGTTCAAAGAAATAATTTTTGATTTAGTAGAAAACTAAAAATATAATAAACCATATAATGTATTGTTATATGGTTTATTATTTGTATCTTTACAGTAAGCAATTAAATACACTAAAAAAAACGTTATGAGAGTAGAATTGATTGAAAGAGAAATTGAATTGGCTGAGTTTGAGGGTACTACATTTGATATATATTTAAACATAGAATCTTTTAATATTTGGGCAAAAGGTAACATTAATGGTGTACCAAGTGAGATACAATATAGGGTGAGAAGGTTTATGGAGGATGAATTCAAGGATAGTAGTAAGAATTCTAAAGCTAATATTGATTGGCTAATTAAGAATTATAGACACGAATATTTAAAGAGTAGGTTAGGACGATATACAGAAGCAGACGAAGTGAGTATAGGTGATATTTTTATGTATGGTCATTTTGATAAGATTGGTGGTGTAATAAGCCACACCAAAAAATAAGTAATATTATTTACAAAGTAAAATTAGGAATATCAATATAAGTTTTGTATCTTTACAGTAAGCAAATATCAATTAAATTTTAAAGTTATGAGTAAAATTAAAAAAGATTTCAAAGAAATGGTTGTAAAAAATGTCATTTCAGATTTAGGTAGGGAAATTAAAAAAGATTTTGATGTCCATATTGAAATGACGTTAGAACATACGACAAGCTTTAATTACAAATCAGATGGACTTTTAGAAAGAACTTTACAAGTTAGAGAGTATGAAGGTGAATATACTATCTCACACGGAACGCATTCACCAAGTGATGTTAAAAGTGATTTATACCAATTAATTATTTGTGGTAGAATAGCAGACAGATTTTTAATAGAAAACAAATAAAGACAATTACATCAAGACTTTGGTAATTCTTTGGGGCGGTGTTCTTATTAAATAAAAACGTATCGAATAAGGTACGTTTTTTTTTTGTTTATAGTATTAAAAATTATGGGACGTGTCGGAGTCTACTCTTCTAACATTTTCATATCAGCACGTCTTAGTGACACTATAAAGATAAACATAATGTTTGGATATAACTAATTTTTATTTATTTTTTATTGTTACTTATAGTCTACACGATTATATAAATAAATAGTTTATCTTTGATATGTCATAAGACAAACAATTTAATATTAGATAATATGAAAATTTTAAAAAGAACTCAATCAAGTGAAGTAACAACAAAAAGAACTATTGATTTTGATATAGAAATTAACAATATAGTATATAGTAGAGTTGAAACGGTTGAACTTTATTTACCTCGTATTGGTAGTGAAATAGATTTACCAAAACATAAAATTTTTTGGCGTGAATACATTGATGTCAATATAGTTAAGGAACTTTCTAAAAAAGATATTATTAAATTAGGTTTAGAAATAGCATTTAATTCATATAGTTTACAGTATAATATTTTAGAATATTAATAATTTAAAAATAAACCATATAATGTATTGTTATATGGTTTATTATTTGTATCTTTGATGTAACCAATAAAACTATTATATTATGAGTGCTGAAAAAAACGTTAAAATTGCTGAATACATTGGAATGCAAATGACCAAGATAGGGTGGTATGATGCTGAGGAAATTATAGTATTACCTAATGAGTGTGATAATACCTTTGATGATTTATTATTTGAATGTGATTGGAATTGGTTATTATCCGTTGTTTCCTTATTAAATGAATCATTTGATGAGAATAATTTAGATTTTGAATCTTTGAGATGTACGATACAAGATGCAACAATTACTAATGATTTACGTCTTGCTTATAATGGAGTATTTAATTTCATTGATAAAAATGAGTTACCAACCGAAGAATAAAAGAAAAATAAACCATATAATGTATTGTTATATGGTTTATTATTTGTATCTTTGTTATAACCAATAAAAATATAGACATTATGAAATTATATACTATTTACCCAAAAGAGATTATAACAGATTTTAATGAATGGATGAAATATATTTCATCTAACAATGATTCAAGTTTAAACATAATCAGAAAATAATATAAAATAACTCATCATTTATTTGGTGGGTTATTTTTTTGTTGTATATTTGTTATAATAAATAAAGATATTATGGGAACGATTGAAATAAAAGCTATACAGTATACTAAAAATTCATACGAAGTTGAAATCAAATTTGAATTTAATGGATTTGTTTCTATTAGGGAATTTGTAGTTCACGTTGAAAATAATAATTATATTATTGATGGAGATATTCCAACAGAATTTGAAAAGAAAATGATTAAAAATAAAATCATATTTAATTAGGATATTCAATAAAGGTTTTGTATCTTTGTTACAACCAATAAAACAATATATTATGTTAGTAGTCTTAAAAGAAAATAAAGAATTACTTTTAGAAACGGATTTATTCAAACCACATCACCATTATAGATGTTTACCATTAACAGAAAATGGTATTACTGAATATATGGTTTATGGTATTGTATTTGACCAACAAGGTTTTGATAAATACTTTGAGTTATCTAACAAGCGTCTTTTAAGAGATTTTAAGAGTATTGGACTATTAAAAGATAATGGTAAGCCACTTTCTAAAAAAGCGTTCTTAGAACAAGCTTATATAACTAAATATGCTAGTAGGACTAGAGTTAGGGATTATGGATTTAATTTTTATGTTTATCCTAGTGAATGTATGTATAGGTTTTCAAGTCTTTATAGTGGAACAAAAGTAGGTCAATTAAAAGATGTGTATGAATATTATTTAGAAATTCTTAACAATAATTTAAATAGTTTAGATTCTGGATTAGTTCAATTTGGTAACTGTGGTATTCCTTTGACTAACACTTCATTAAGAATAGAATATTAAATTATAAAATAATCCATATAATGTATTGTTATATGGATTATTATTTGTATCTTTACAATATAAACCAATAAATAAAATAAGTTATGGTATTTAGAACAATCGCAATTGAATTTAATTCAGATGAAGAGGGAATAATCGTTACAAACGCAACAGATGAAGAGATTCAAACCTTAATGACTAAATTTGAGGGTAGGGAAGATTTTATTGATGATTCATATTCTAGTGATGATTTTTTTAATTTCTTAGATGAAGAGGGTATTCATTTCACACAATTATCATGTGCTGAAACCACACTTTATTTTGATAGAAGTAAACAGAAGTAAACATAAATAATTATAAAATAATCCGATAGATATTAGGTTTATCGGATTATTATTCTTATCTTTGTTACACACAAAAACACTAGAAATTATGGCAATTTATTCAGAAGACGAAGACCCAAACGTACAACAATGTGAAAAGGAAAACATTATAGAGGCAATTAGAAAGATTATCGAACAACACGGAGATTTTTCAATAGCAGACTTAGATGGCGAAAGTAGTCCACTTATCAACTCAATGGGTAAAGATAATGTTCAATTAGCAGAACGTTTTTACTTAAATTCTATTGATGTTATTACTTATGTACACGAAACAGAAGTAAGTGATGATAGTATTAGTTACAGAGATTTAGATGTTGATGTCTTGGAAGAAATCCTTACATTAGCACAAAACTTTGAAGCTGATAGCTTACAAACAGAAAAAAGAATAGAGGATTAGTATTTGTTTAACGGTAGGAAAGGGAAAAGATTATATATTTTTTCCCTTTTTTATTTGGTAGTTACTAGGATTATTCGTATATTTGTAAAGAACAATTAAAAACACTAAACACTATGGCAAAGTTAGAAACACAATCAGTAGCAGATATTGTAAGAGATAAAGCACAAGAACTTTATAATGAAGTGGGTGCAAGTGCTGTATATGAGTATGCAAATCTACTAGGTAGTAAGTATAGCATCTGTAAGCCTTGCGAAGCTGAAACACCAACATTAGGTTATGATTGTAACGAATGTTTAATTTGTGGAGAAGAAAAACAATAATAAATTTGGTATTGTCGAATTATTATCTTATATTTGTATCACACAAAAACACTACGTTATGAGATTTACAGCAACAAAATTATTCAGCTTAGGAGTTATCGGAGATATAGCTTTTGTATTCAACACAAAGAGCAGACGTAAAGGAAAACGTATCCTAGTATCTGATTGTATAACTCACGATAGAACAATAATGACTATTGATGATGATACAAAAAAGATGTTAAACAAAGAGATGAAAGAAAAAAAATCTGATTTATTAACAGATGGTCACAGATTCTATACACTTTGTACTGAGGGTATTGTACAAATAAGTCATCCACAATTTTTAAAAGAACAAGAATTACACAACGAATTATATGGATAATTTTAAATATTATTGTATATAAATTAGGAATATCAATAAATAATTCGTATCTTTATAGTAACCAATAAAACTATATATTATGGTACTATTAAAATATAAACAACGAGAATCTAAACCAAATATATTTGTTACAAGGTTTGGTATAAAAGAAGCCATTTTACAACTAGGAACTATTGACTACGACCAAGAAGAAATAGTTAAAGAGTCTGAAGTTGATAGAAGGATTAATGAATTGAAATCTTTTAGAAATAGAAATTATCATTCATTTACAGTAAATTATAATATCAGATAATTAGGAATATCAATAAATAATTCTTATCTTTACTGTGTCGAAGACCGACTGAAAGGAGTAACCAATAAAATATAAACGTTATGTCAAATAAAAAATTAACAATGGTAGTTACAATTGAGTTTAACGATTCAGTTAATAACGATAAAAAAGTTGCACAAAATGTTTGTGATGCAATTGAATATTATGCTAATACTCACGGTATAGCACCCGAAGAATCTGAAGCGTTTACGAAGTCTATCAACATTTCAAACGGCAACATTTTTAATATTAATAAAGTCTTATAAATTAAGAATTAAATATTAAAATAATTATGAGAAATAAATTTGGAAATGTAGAGATTGAAGAAGTTAATAATATAACTTATATAACAGTTGAAAATAGAGAGTTCAAAATTAGTACTGAAAGGGTACGTGAATTGATTGAATACCACCGTTATCTAAATGGTACGGCTCAAGAACAAAGTGAAGAAGAAACTATTAGAGAAGAGTTTGAAGAAGATGTTTTTAACTTTCTAAATGAATACAATAATGTTTCAAATGAACGTAAAAATGACGTTATGAATTACTTAGCAGTAAACAGTAATATAAGCAGTAAGCTTTCAAATATGTAATAATTGTTTCTATAATAGATGAGAAATAAACCTAATCTATTATAGATTGTTTTTCATTAAAAAAAAAGTAAAATAAATATTGTTAATTAAAAATAAATACTTATATTTACAGAAAGAAACAAAGTAATATTAAAATAATTAGGATATTCAATAAAGGTTTTGTATCTTTGTTATGAACCAATAAAACATATAGTTATGAAAAAGATTGCAGACATTTTACAAACAAGAGATTTTGAGAGTAGTTCAGTAAAAACTCAAGAATTTAAAGATTTTGTTAAAGAATTCAAAAAAGAATTCAAAAAAGAAATCAAGAGTATTGATGGTAAGGATATAACATTTAGTGTTGGTCATTTTACAATTACTGGGTTCTTTGATATGAATGGTCAACTTTACTACTTTTCGTTATGTGATGTTAGAGGTATGTGTTTTTCACATAGTATTAATTTATTATATAGAACGGCTGAACATAGGGAAGATTGGACGGGTGGAAGTAATCAATTCGCTAAAATTGAAAATGGAATGGGTAAAAAAATGTTTAACTTAATACACTAAAATAATGGTAAATTATAAAAGAAATTCAATAGAGTCAATTTGTATTAGAAAAATTGAAACGGGTATTAGAAGTATTAAATTTGGGACCAAGAAACGTGAAGAATTAGAGTTAAGTAGTTTTTTCGTCAGATTACAACCATTAAATCCATCAATGTATGATGAGTTGGTGGCCAAATATAAAAATGTTGAAGTTCAAGAATTATTTTAAAATAAATTAAAAAAGGTTTGGATAATCGGAATATTATCCTTACCTTTACAATGTAACCAATTAGTGAAGATAACAATACACTATTACACAACTACAAAAATACTATATCTTCATAACGTATAGTTTAATTGGTTAGAAGAGGGGAGCAGAAGTGTTTCCCTTTTTGTGTTTATTAATTTTGGGGTGTATATACGTGTTGGAGTCTAGTCTTCTAAAGGTATCTCAACTTCAGCACGTCTTAGTGACACTTCAAAGATAAGCATTTTATTTCGGTCTACCTAATTTTAAACCATTTATTTTTATTTATTATTTTACTTGCATATTCAATAAAGAATCCTTATATTTGTTACAACCAATAAAACTAAAATATTATGAATTCAAGAGATTTATTAGAGAAACAGATAGTAATGGATGCACAACATAGTGATGATACAACAGTACTTGCTGAGTTGTTAACATTTTTAAGTGATGAGCAAATTAATAGTGCCTTATCGGATGATAACCAAAACCATATCAAGACTAAATATATTGAAGATATAGCATATGTAATTCTCAACACACAAGGTACGTTAGTTCAAGAAGAGGGTTTTAAACAAGTACTCGTATACCATATGACTACAAGAGAATTTAGTGTTGATGGTGACGTTGTTTTATATATTGGTGCTGAATCTTTATTCTGTGAGAGTGGTGGAGAATATCCATTGAATGAACTTTCAATTGAAGAGGTAAAAGAAGTATACGATTATTTCGTATAAAAATTAGGATAATCAATAAAGAATCCTTATATTTGATGTAACCAATAAAACAATACTATGGAAGTTTCAAACTTAAAAGAGTTTATTATGTTTAATGCCTATGCTACGGGTAATAGTTATGTTAGTGCCTTATTCGATGAAAGTAAGATACTTACTAATACAATTTCAGATGCCTTAGTGTATGCTAGACAGATGGTAACATCATTTAGTATGGAGAGAACGGGTAGTACGTGTAAATGGGATTATTATACAAGTAATACATATTCTGCGTTTAGAGAAATGTTAGAGTATTCAGACCTTGACTATTTACAAAGAATATTAGATGAATTTGGTAAATGTGAATACCATGTTAATAATTGTTTTATATTAACTATAAATGCAGATTATTCAGTTAGTATTAAAGTATATGCTTTTATTAATATTTCAGCAACTTCAATTGGTTGGATGGATGAGGAGCAAGGTAAATTAATGATTGCACGAAAGATAAGTTTTCTAAAAAAACCTTAAAATAATTTAGGAATAACGGAATTAAATACTTATATTTGGTGTAACCAATAAAACTAAAATATTATGGCAAAGCAAATTATATTATCAGAAGTAACATTAAGAAAGAGTTTATCTAGTAGAGGTGGTGGAGTTGAGATTGACCTTACAAGGTTTGGATTTAAAGGACAAAAAATGTCAGCATATCAAAACTATTTAGGTGGTGGTATGTTAGGTAAAATTTGTGCTAATGATACTATAAGAAGTCAATCAAATTATGAATTGACAGATAAACAAGAAACTAAGTTAGATAAAATAGCAGAACGTTTAAAAGCATACTTTCACGAACTTACCAACCCCGAAGATGATGAGTGCGAAAGTCAAAGTTATGAGGAAAATCAGAAGCTACCAAGTAGTGCATATTAAATTAGGATATTCAATATAAGTTTTGTATCTTTACAGTGTCGGATAGACCGACTAAAAGGAGTAACCAATAAAACTAAAATATTATGGCTAAGAAAACTTGGAAGTTAGGTGAAGTTTGTAGAGGTGGTGTTATTACCATTGAGATTAAAGGAACTATTGTTTCTATAATTGGTAAAGAATGGGATATGAGCAAAGGTACGTCTAGAGGTTCAAATCAAAGCAATGCTAAGGAATGGACACGTATTGATGTTGATTCTAGTTTATCTAGTTCAAATAGACAAATGACAACATTTTTATTAGACCTTACAACGTCTTATCATTGTGATAAATTAATGGAGTGGGTAAGCCTAAAAATAAAAAGAGTAATTCATACTTAATATATTAGGAATATCAATATAAGATTTGTATCTTTGTTACACACATTAAACACTGGGAATTATGAAAGTTATTGAAGGAATTAACATACACAACTTAGAAGTTGTGGTTAAAGGAAAAAATTTAAAAAGACACGATGTAAATTTAGGTGCGTTGACACTATCAGTTGATGGAAGAGAATTTATGTTAGATGTTGTACAATCGTATAGTGATGATATTGATGATGGAGAAATTTTTGATGAAGATGTTACGATTAGAATTAGTTGTGATATTGAATCAGATGAAGAAACTTTTGATGAATGTCCATATGATTTAACTAAGGATGACCTATTGGATTGTGAACACAATGATTTAGTACGTACACTATTCGTGGATGGGGATAGTACAGAATTTGATGTTGAATCAATCATATTACATTTTGATGATTGTGAAGGTCAAGATTATCAAATAAAAATAAATGAAGAGAATTAATTAGGAATAACGGAATAAGTTTTGTATCTTTACAGTAAGTAAGCAATTAATCAATTAAAAAATATAGTTATGGTAAGATTATTATTAGGTGAGTTCACTTTTTTAGATGAACAAAATGATGGTGAATATAAAGCTATTATACACAGAATTGATAAAGTAATTAACTGTGAGAATGAAGACAAAGCATCAGAACTAGGTGATGAAATGCTAGATGAATTTGAAAGTTATTTAGTACCTACTAGTTACAATGGTAAAATTGATATGTCTGAATTAGAACCAATGAGTAAATATTTTGCTGAAAGCAGTTATGACTTTGAGGATAAAGATAAAGAACATAAAGAACATATTGTTATATTTTCTGTTATTGGAGATGATGAAAGTACTGAAACAGTAGCAACTATTGAGGGTATAGAAAACCTACAAGCAATAAAAGATTTATTAAAATATATTACAAAAAATTAGGATTATCAATAAATAATCATTACCTTTATAGTAACCAATAAAACTAGTATATTATGAATGTAGATTTTAAAATTACAACTTGGGAAAGAGTTGAGATTAATGAAGAACTAGAAAAAAAAGTATTAGCTGAACTTCAAAAAGGTAAAATAAAATCAGCAAATGATTTGATTGAATTTATGGGTGAAGGTAGCAGTGAAATTATTGATGAAACTAGTGACCAAATGTCATTGACTGATAATAAAGGTCAAAGAACTATTGATTTTTTGGATGATAGTGGTGAGTCAGTATATTCAAATGAAGAAAGTATTTAAAAAATTAAGTCCTCATAACGCTTAATGTTTGATGTGGTTAAAGGGAATACAGAAATGTATTCCTTTTTTTGTTTAAAATAATTAGGATATTCAATATAAGTTTTGTATCTTTGATGTAACCAATAAAACTAAAATATTATGAAAAGATTAGTAATAAACGGATATGAAGCAAATTTCTTTTTTAATGAAGAAATTGCAAATTGTAAAATAGCTATTTGGATTAATGATAATTTAGATTCATTTAATTTGAATGCCAAACATAATTGTGAGGTATCACTTGTATTATTTAATAAAATACTTATTAGGGGTAATGAAGACCGAATGGAAATTGATGTTAAATATGTTGAAAGTTTATTGTAATAAATTAGGATAGTCAATATAAGTTCTGTATCTTTACAGTGTCGGATAGACCGACTAAAAGGAGTAACCAATAAAACTATATTATTATGGAAAAGGAAAAACACTTAGTTACGATAGAATTTAGGTATAAGAGTACTCCCAAATCTGAGCACGATTCTGGTCACAATAAAAAAACGATAACTATAGGTGTCTATGATGAGTTTGATAAAGCTTGTTTAAATGGTAATAAAGTTTTAGAGGTTCTCGAAAGTAAGTTTAATCTTCACCAATTTCCTAATGGACGTAAAGCTACTAAAGAAAGATTTAGTAAAAATGGTGGGGCTTTTGGTGGGAAAAATAGTTTAATAACAAATTTAGCATATTTAAAAACACCTTTTCAGTTTTTTATTAAGATAGAAACACTAAAATATTCTGATATTAACGATACTATTGATGTGCTTCTTATTTTGAAAAAAGAATATGATGAATATGAAAACGAAGAATTATAAATATATTTGATTTAAAATAATTATACTTTTATATTAGGATATTCAATATAAGTTTTGTATCTTTATAGTAACCAATAAAACATAAAGTTATGAGAGATTTATTTGAATTTCACGAAGAGTGGTCAACGGAATTATCAACAGTAATGAGTAAATGGGAAGATGATGAACTTGACTATATTAAATGTGATGGTATTATATCTGATTTAAGAAAAATTGGTTATAATTGTGATTATGGTTTTGATGGTTCACCATTTGATTTAGTTCAATTATCATTAGAAGAAATCATTGAATTAAATAAGGAAACTTTATCTAAAATTGAATATTTCATTGATTGGGTAAATGATGGTAATGTTTTGATGTTAACACACAATATATTTTCAACACAAGATTCTCAATTTGCTAACAAGTTAAAAGGATTAGATAATTTAATCAATTATTTTAACACAGAATTTGCATAATCAATTTAATTTAACTATATTTGTTATATGAGAAATTTAGAACTTATTACGGAAACAGTAGAAGGATACGAAGTTAAAGAATTACGATATAAGAAAATGGATAATATACTAGTAGGTCTAGTCAAATGTCCTATATGTGGTAGGGAAAACTTTAATGATGGTTTTGTTAGTGGACAATGGAGAACGAATGGTTCACCGATTAACTCAATCGATAGAAGAGCAGATTTAAAACTAAAAATAGAAAGCCGTGCAAATCATTCAATTTAAATATCAAAACGAAATAATTGCTCAACAGTCAGCTGATTTATCAATTGATAAAGTTATGGAACTTAAAAATTCACTAGCTAAGATATTTCAATGTGAATCTGAAGATATTGAAACAATTAATATTGACAAATGGGGTGAAGGAATTGAACCATCAACTTATTATTCTCAATTCGATGTATCTGATAAAGGTATATTTAAATGGAATAGTTCATACGGTGATGATGAACTTATATGTAAAGTATCCTCAAATGTTGATGAATCTAGTGACGAATTTTTAGATGCAATTATGGGTGTTAATGTTGAAAACTTTATCGAAAAACATTTGGTATTATCATTTTAATTTAATATATTTGTAGTATGGAATTAGTCTTTATTAAACAAGGAACAGAAAAATGGGAAGAGATATGGAATTGGTTAGAACAAAACCCAATCAATGAAGGTATTGATAATCCTAGAGTAGCAACTCACACAAACGAGTCTTGGCAGTATATGGGAAGCTATCTACAAAAGGGTAAAGCAGTTTCTGAATTTAGACATAGAAACCATCCTAAGACACTTAAAAGAGTTTCACTTAGCTATGGTCATTCAGTTGAAGATGATGACCTACAGAAGTCTGTTAAGATTAAATAGATATACACATTTGTGTACATGGTCGATGGATGTGCTCTAGGTGAGGTGGTGAAAGGTGGTGAAAGGTGGTGAGAGGTGTTATTATTTGAGGTGGTGTAAATATAATGTAATAAGAACTAACAAAGGGGATATAAAAATATATCCCCAATATAATATAAGATAATAGGATTATTTAATTCCTACTATCTTTTTAAGTTCAACTTTGATTCGTCTAGCAGTTTCACCACGATAAGACCCAGCATTAGATAGGAAGTAAAGGACAATAGATTTACCGTCATCATTACCAACATTATCAGTAATGTTATACATTCTTAACATCTCATTTAAATATGGTTTAGCATAAGGTGAAACTTTAGTACCCCAATCATTTTTAATCTCAATTGCGATTTCGCTAATTTTTCTGTTTTCCATAATATATAATTTAATTGTGAGTTACAAAGATAAGGATTATTTATTGATATACCTAATGAAATGAAAAATAAAAATAATTAATAAAATGTTTGGATAATAGGAATATTATCCTTACATTTACACTATAGAAATTAAGACATTTAGACATTTAGTTGTGTAGCGAAAAATCCTTAAATTATCAAGGATTTAAAGTGGGAGTTGTGACCCACTTTTTTTATGAAACATATTTAATAACATATAGACGTGTCGGAGTCTAGTCTTCTAATACAATCGTATCAGCACGTCCTATCGACACTTCAAAGATAAACATTCTTTATTGATATTCCTAATTAAATCACAATTAAAATAAAATAAAAATAAATCATTTATTTCATTGTGGAACGGAATAAAATTTGTATCTTCGTTATAACCAATAAAACTAAAATATTATGAAGCAATTAAAATTAGAAGCCAAAAAAAGAGATTTGATAAAAAAGTTAAACCTTAATGCACCAAAAGGATTTGAGGTTGTTGTTCTATCAATAAATGAATCAATATTTGGTACTATGGTTAGTACACAATTAATCTGTAAAAACTAAAATATTATGAAGAATATATCTACCATTCAAAATGAAAAGTTTATTAATACTTTAAATAAGAAACTAATCAAATTAGGTGCTGTTGATAACACTTCTGAGATGGCTTATAACTATCCATTGATGATTGATACAAAAGCTGGGTTACTAAACCTTAAAATTGATTTAGATAATACAGCAATGTTTACATTGTATGCTAGATTTGAATCATTGGATAGAGCAAAAGAACAAAATATTTTACCATCGAATAAACATAACCCAAAATGGAATTTACATATAGTGCAAAATTGTAATAAAGCAATTGAAGAAATAATATTAGATTTGTCTGAAATAATTTAAACTAAAATTAGGATAGTCGAAAGATTATCCTTATATTTGTTCCACACATTAAACACTACATATTATGTCAAAATATTTAATTCAATACACATACAGTTGTACCAACGCATTCTTTAAATACCTTAAAGAGCATAACATAGAAAACCTTATTAAGTCACTTAAAGAAGTTGAAAAACACGCTATGGGTGAAGATGATGGTGAAAATGCCTCACTATGGTTTAAGTTTGGTGAAGATGATAATTTAGTTAGTACCATTAAATCAATTAAAATAGATTTAGAACTTCCCAAAGAACATTCAAATAGAAAGTTATTAATTGAAAAAATGGAATCAATAATTGGATTGAATCCTTCAGATGAACTAAGGGTGTATTACTCTTAGATATAAACAAAAAAAAGTATACATAAACCCAGAGATATTATGGAATTAATGATTTTAATTGCCCCTATTGGTTCGATAGATAGAGCAGATTTTGAAAATATAGAGAATGAAAAGTTTTATAGTAAAGTTGCTATTAGGAAAGAATTTAAAAAAAACTCTAATATTAATATTATGTCATTAAGTAATTTTATTAGATTATGTAATGATACAGATGATGATACACCAAAAAAGTATAAGCTAGATATTAATGATAATTGGATAGGTTATGTTAGACTTTACGATGATTACGATATGTAATCATCTAAACAAAAAAAAAGTGTAGCTACCATTAAGATAACTACACTTTTGTGTACATTAAGCGATTAAATCTTGGATGTACTCGTTAAATTTGCCAAACCTATTTTTAGTTCGATAATGTTAACTAACTCATGATATAATTCACTTTTCTCATCACTTGTAAGAGGTGTACGATTATTGTAATGATGACAATTACAATAAACTAAACTATTAGCAATTTCATCACTAACATTTTCAATATTGTATTGTTCTTCGTCACCCTCATCATTATCACAATTATCATTTAACACTTCAACCCAATCTTTTATGTACTCATTAAACTTACCTAGTTGCTCATCAATTTTCATTGAGTTAATTAGAAGCAATTTAGCAAATCCTTCTTTGTCTAACTTTCTGTAACTCGTTAAAGTTCTGTTTTCTAAAATTCCGTAAATCATAACATTTATATTTAATTGGTGAAAATTTATTTTAACTATCCAATACGTCAAAGAACTAATATACCTCATTTGGTACACAACAAATATACAAATTTTTTATTGATAAACGTAATAAAAAAAGCAATTATTTAATTAACAATTTTTTGTTAATAACTTTTAAAAATTTATGTAATTTGTATCAAAATTATTCGTACCTTTGCAAATTATTTCATTTAGGTTATAGGCGTGTTGGAGTCTAGGTTTCCGATTTTTAATCGTAACGTCTTATCGACACTGCAATATACGAATAATAATTCAATAAACAATACAATACTTATCAACATAATTTTGTTAATAACCTTTATCAAAATATCTCACTTTTTGTATTGTGGAACGGAATAAAAACCGTATCTTTGGTAACAGAAACACATACACAAACAAACTAAAAAAAAAACAGTTATGAAAAGTTTTATCAGAGTAACGGAGAAAGAATTAGCTAACATTTTATTCAATACTACGATTATTGAAGGAATGCCAATGTTCGCAAGCGTATTGCAAGGAACAGAACCAAAGTTAACGACTAAAAATCGTGTAACAAAAGAACCAAGAACTTTTGATAAAGTAGTTAAACTTTCTAAAGTTGGGATATTGTTAAATACAGACTATACAAAAGCTGTAACTAACCAACTTAAAAAAGAAGATAAATCCGAAGGAGATTATATAAAGGGTAAAAATACTATGGTTTTGGAGTTCGGAGATAAAAATCAATTTATCGGTTTATATGGAGATAGATTTGTTATTCAATACCGACCAAATGACAATATAAAACCTAAAAGTAAATTTATTATGGATGGTAAAATTACAAGTAAAAGCAAATTAGTTGACTTTTTACCAAAAGAAACAGTCAAAGCTGAAAATCAAGGTACTGATAGAGAAATTTTTTGGAGAAAACTATACCTTTCTAATGTTAGAAAATTAACATTAAATGGCGTAACATATAAACTAATACATTAAAAAATAAGATACCCGAAAGGGTATTTTTTTGTGCCTTGTTTCTTATTTAGAATGAATATAAATAACAAATAAATTAGGAATTGTAATAAAACAAATATTGTTAATAACTTATTATAGTGTTCATAACTTTATTTGTATATCTAGTTGTTTTTACATAGGCTCGATATAAGACACGTAACGAACTATCACCATAGGTCAACAGATTATATGTAGAGCCAAAGATAGTTCAGCACACCCCCTCCCATGTACCCCTCCCTCCGTTACCGCCCCCCGTTCAGACCCCCCCGTTGCCCCAATACATGGGGTATGATGATATTCACGAAATTTTTTCCAGAATTTTTTTACCTTTTATTTTTAGACCCCCCCCCTATTTCCAAAATTTTTTTTTAGAATTTTTTACCATTTTAAATTTAGGCCCTATAATTCAGCCCTTATAATTCAGCCCTTATAATTCAGCCCTTATAATTCAGCCCTTATAATGCAGCCCTTATAATGCAGCCCTTATATACTCCCTTATAATGCAGTCCTATAATTAGAATTTTTTTTACAATTTTTTTTACAATTTTAATGTATTTATAATAAAGATAAAAAAAATGAATCGTGAAGGTTTATTGGGTAAAAATATGCGATAGAATAAGAATAATAATTTTTGGTATATATTGTTTTATAAATAATTGGTTTGTACCTTTGTCTACATTAATTATAAAGAGATGGAAGTTAAGGAATATGATTTACGTTTAATAGTAAATAAAAAAATTAATTTAAGTGTTGGGGTCCCAGTTAGTTTAACGGATTCATCACCCAGTGAAGTTGGTGACATTTATTATATTGAAAAGGTTATACATGAGCCTACTGGTTTTACGTTCCTTGTTAATGACGTATGGTATTACGGTGGTGATTTATATCCACTTGAACCTATATTGACATCTATTGATGATATCATTTGCGTTGAGGATAAGATATTTTACAATGGTTTGGTTGAGACGGTAGTTGGTTTATTTGAGATTGGTGATAATTGGATAATAAATTGTGCTAGTGGTCTTGAGATTATAGATGGTATTATTTTTAAGGTTGTTTCGATTGGTGAGTTTGGTTGGTTATATAATGAGGGCCCTATTCACGATAACAATTATAATTTTGGTGATGGTAGATATTTGGAAGAATATTTGGGAACGTGTTTATTACGTTTTATTGATAATAACTGTAAGGTTAGTGTTGTTGTTACTGAGGTTTGTTTAAATTTTGGTGGTATTCATTTGAACAATGATTGTGAGTGTAGTGGTGGTTTTGGATTTTTACCTTTATTGCACAAGGGCAAGGTTATTATTGACATTTATGGATTGTTGAAAAGTATTTAATATATTATTTGTAGAATTGGTTTATTATATATACCTTTGTTTTTAAAATATATATAATATGACCAAAAAAATAAAACCGTCCTCTGACGAGGGTGTTGTGACTATAATTAGTACTGAAGAGAATGAAATTAAGGATAGGGTTATTAAGATATATGAGAAAGACCCTAGAAAAGCTAAGATAATTTTCGATAATGAATGTGGTCATAATTTGATAACCTTTACTAGACTGTTTGTTCAGTATGAGAATGGTGATTTTAGAATTCCTTATGTAAAGCATAGTTTTGGTATTTCAAAGAATGCTATAAGATATACATCCACTAGCAATGAAACTTGTATGATATATAAGAAAGCTACCAATAGTTTTTATTATAAACATAGGGGTGGTATTAGGTCTTTGACTTATCATCAATTTAGAAATTCTTTTGGTTCTGATGTAGGTTGTGAAATTTACAATGACATATTAATTAAATTTTCTTGGATACGTACTGTTGGTGAGTGTGGTTATTTACGTAATCTTTCATTCACTTTAATAATGCGAAAGAAGTTATTTAGTTTAAAGTCTTTGTATGCTCACGTATTTGATTGTCCATTTCCAATTTCTAAAATGATTGTAAAGAATAGTGGTACTTATAGTGAAGATTACATTTCTATTATAAGATGGTGGAAGAATAATAAACATGGTTTGGATAATATTGAGAATCTTAGTAGGGAAATGTTAAAAAATGGATTATTCAAGGATACTCTTAGATTTGCCAATACTTTAGGTTTAAAATTAAATTGTTCTTGGAGTTCAAAACGATTAAGATTGGAACACGATAATTTTAGTAAAATTATAACTAACACTATATTAGAATATGAAGAAGTTAGGGATTTAAATGTTTTTAAATTATATTCAGATTTTGAAAGTTTTAGTGGTTTTCAATTATTTAAGACCACTCATGATTTAATTGGTGAGGGTTTATCTATGAAACATTGTGTTGCAACGTATGGTGCTAGTGTTGATAGTGGTTCATGTGGTATATTCAAAGCATATGGTTGTACTTTACAATTAGGTTTTTACGAACCTATAAAAACCACTAAATCATCTAGTAATGTTGGTAAAAGTATTCATATTAGGCAGTATATGGGTTTTAATAATAGTAACCCACCAGTTTCTTCTTTGGTTAAGGTTCAAGCTATTATTGATGAGTTCAATTTGAATCTTGATTCAGAACATTATGATAAACTTTTGAGTAGTCATGTAATTAACAATTCTAAAAATATAAATCGTCATAATTATAATGATATAGCTGATTTACCATTTTAAATAATAATGGACCCTATATAGGGTCCATTTTATTATTATCCTCTTTTCATTCTAAGTTTTTCACGTTTTGCAAGACGTTCGGCATCCATTCTAGCTTTTCTTTCGGCACCACTTTCTTTATCTGGAGATGTAAGTGTTCTTTGAGGTGCTTTTGGTATTTCACCAGTCTTAAGAAATTCTTGAAATTCTGTATCTGTAGCATGTCTACCTATTTTCATTTCGAAATCTTTAAGTGATTTATGTTTCGCAAGTTTAGGGTCAGCAGACATTGCTTTTGCTGACAAGTCTTCTGCATCACCAGTTGATGTGTAACCATCATAATCTGGTGAATTCATTTGTATGAAGTCTAACATTTCTTGACCATAGTTAATTAGTGTTTTAATTGCGGCATCGGATGCTGGTGAACTTGGTATTGGGAGTCCAAAATTAATTGTAGATTTACCATTATCCAAGACCACACCTTGTGGTAATTCCATTGAGAATTGGTGTTCATTTGTTTTGGAACCCAATCCAAATCTAGTTTTTGCTTCACCACTATTATTTTGTCTATCTTCTGGGTGTTGAATACCAGCATTGGCGTTAACCTCAAATGTTTTATAGAAAGCACTTTGACTTCTACCACCTAGAGAATTACCTTTAACATCTCTTTGGTTTTGGTTTATTCTTTTTATTTTAATATTTCCGTGCATATTAACTACAGCTTCACCAACCCATTCACCTTCTGAGACATCTCTAAAGTATGGGTCATCACCGTATAGTTCATTTGCTTTCATTATTTTGAATAGTGTTGAGTAGTAATCACTTTTAGATGAGTAATTTTTAGCTTCTGTAAGTTTATTTAACTCTTCTCTTAATTTATGTTTATAATATTCTTTCATAATTCCTTTTTTAATCATTAATGTATTACCACCTTGGTTTAGTATTGATTTAAAACCAAAGGACTCATACCATTTAACAAGTTTATCTAGTGGTAATGCATCTTCACCTAGTATTGGTGATGCGTTTAAATAAATATTCTTGAAACCCATAGAAGTACATTTTTCAATTGTTTTATTCATTATTACTCTACCTACACCAGCTTTTCTATAGTATTCATCAGTAACTTCCACCCATTCTATAATCATTGTTGGTTCATCACCAAATATTTCTTCTATTTGGTCTTCAGTAAAATCTCCTTCAAAATCTGAGAATGGGTCAAATAATATTGTAAAAAATGATTTTCCAATTATATCACCTTCATATGTTGCTTCGATTGTATATTCATCTTCAAATTCTTCTTTGAATGAAATAGAAATATTATTTGAAACTTCACCTTCATTAAGTGAATCACCTACTGACATCATTTTATCGTATGCTTTGGCTTTGTAACTATCTAGTATATCCATGAATGGTGTTCTTCTAAGTACTTTGAATACTAAATTCTCCAGAGAAAACTCACCACCTTTTTCAAGACCACCAGTTCTATAATTTTTAATTTTATCTTTTAGTGATGTAACTTTATCAATAACTGATTGATATTGGTCATCTTTATAATCTTGTTTTATGCTTCTAAGTTTGGCGATAAATTTATCAGCTTTATCTTTTACGATATTTTTATTTACTTTAAAATTTTCTCTTACTGGTTTAAGTACCCATTTATTATTTTTAATAGAGTATACTGCTGATGCTACTAATTTGGCTTTAATATCTTGAGCATATAATTCTACTGGAAAGTCATACATTTTAATATCATGTTCTTGATTCCAAATTGTTTTGTGAGCATAAAAAAAATTTTCTTTAAATTCCTTATCACCTTTAACTTCGGTAAAATCTAATACGATATGTAAATCCACATCTGAAAATTTTGACCAATTATAATTTGCTAATGAACCAGTAAATATAATATCTTTCATTTTAACTTCTTTTGGAAGGTTTAGTGATTTAAAAAAATCGTTAGCAATTGTGATTAATTTTCCTCTAACAACTGGTTTAAGTTTATCTTCATCCCATATGTCTTGGTTTAGAGTATCTTTTATTTCGAAGCTATCGATAACATCAGAAGGTATTTTAACCTCTTTTTTTACATTGTCTTGAATACTATTGGCGATATCATCTATTTCATCAATTGATTGGACTGATGGTACTGAATAGTTTTCTATAATTGTTTTCTTCAGAAGAAATTTCATATGATTATTTTTATATAAATATTTGACATAATGGATAAATTACGTATATTTGCTTAAAAGTGAAATTATATGGTTAATAATTATAAAATAAATAAAACAAACTATTGTGGTGTTTGTCCAGAATGTAATGAATCTTGGGATTCTGATAAGGTTATAGACGGTGAGAAAATATCTAGATTGTTATTTATTGAAGTGTCTGACGGTGAATCATTCAATAATGGTTCAAACGGTTTTAACCAATGCCCAAAGTGTCAAATATCTTGGGATATTGATACTGGGGTTAGGAGTGATTTATATAAAGTTATGTTAAATGAAGATTCAGCTATGAAAGATTTTTTGGTAAAACTACTTGAAAAGAATATAAAAATCTAACTTTTTTTAGGTGGTCTTTTTTTAGTTGCAGTTTTTGTAGTACCTTTTAATGCGTTAGCTATTTTAGCTCTTGGGTGAATTTTCTTTGGAGCTCCAGCAACTGCTTTCTTCTTTTTTTTCTTTTTATACTTTTTAACTTCAAATATCCTATCTCTAACATTTTTTAAAGTTATCTCGTAAGGGGCTTTTTCTAGCAATGTTATGTCTAGTTCCCACTTATGTTTAGAACGCTCTTTATGGACCTCAAATGATGCTATAATGTGGTCATCTATCTGTTTCTGTGTCCATTTATTTACTTTAATCATTTGTGTATAACAAATTTGCTCTCTACCCATTGCCATTGCACGGCCAATATGTTTGGTTAGGTGACAGTTTGGACATAAAGATATTAGACCTATAAGTTTTTGAACATGGTTTACATCATCATATTCCCAAATTTCATGACATTCAACATTATGTTTATATCCTTGGTTCTTACCAGATTCTTTACATATTTCACATTTATTATCTGCTTTGGTATACGATATTTTTCTAATCTTATCCCATTCAGATGGTTTAACTGTTGTTCTAACATTTGAATAGTGACAAGTTTTAGGTATTAATTCTACTAGTAATTGTTTTTTAGATTTCATAAACTTTAAAGTGTTCTTTATATAACTTCTTATTAATTAAATATCCATGAGTATTGGAACCTTTATCACCACCGTTGGTTATTATTTTAAAATAATTATCATCATCATTTAGTAATGTTTTTAAATCTGAGGTTTTAATGAACCAAATCTCACCTAAATGTTTAAAATAAGTTACAAACCAGTCAGCAATTGATGTTTCAACACCAGATGGTTTATTTCTACATTTAAATTCAACAAACATATTTCCAGTATCTTTGGATGGTGTACATAGAACATCTGTTTTAATTTCGTATGAAACTTCAGAACCATTTTTGTTCATAATTAAATCATATTTATTATCATTGTTCGCTGAAACAAATTTTAATCCTTTACTAATTAGATATTCCTTTATAATATCTTCACCTTCATTACCTAAAACCAAATCTGGTCTAAAACTATAATTCGCCATATATTTTTTTTATTAAATCTAAATAACATTAATAATAAAGTCAATTATATTTGGAAATTATAAATAAGTTTTATACCTTTGAGTTAATTAAATATATAAATTATGAAAAAGTTATTAATATATCTAGTATTATCGTTTAGTATTTTATCTTGTCAAAAAGAGTATCCATATCCTACAGATGATTATTCTGTTGCATACACTGACGATAAACAACAAAGAATAACTCATTGGGGTAAATTTTTAGTTGTTGATGCTGTTATGTATGTTGAGAACCATGAAACTGGTACTAAATATATGTTTAATCATTTTGATGATGTGAAGGTTATTTCTAGTATGAGATGGGGTGGTAGTTATTTTGATATTGAAAATATAAGTAAGAACGTAACTACTTGGTCTTTTTATCGTCCATTAAGTGAATATGATGATGGTGTGTTCGTTTTAAATGATGATGAGGATAAACATTATAGGTTTCATTTTAATGGGCCTTACAAGTCAATAATTGAGGACCCAATACATGGAATGGATGAACAATTGATGGGTGGTTCAGCTAGACCTTACAGTGGTAGTATATTAGACTATAAAAATAAGTTGGTTAGTGTTAGGATTCAAGAGTCTGAGGGTAGTATAGATGGGTATAATTGTAGGTATTGGACACAACTAACATTACATAAAGTGGAGGAATGGTAATTAGGTTATGTTTAAGAATTCTTTTAAAATAGTTCTACTAAGATTTTCGTCAAAGCAGAACACTATTTTAAGAATTTGTTCAAATCTGTAGATTAGACTATTTAGGTTATTTTTATCATTTAAGAAATAAACTCCATCGTCTAAAATTATTGCTCTTTTGAAACGCATATTTTCTTTAACCCTTGATACTGGATAGTTTCTTTCAAGGAATTTAGTAATTAAATATCGTTCAAAATTTACCATTAAAATGATATTATATCACCCATATGGTTATCCCACTCATCTTGGATAATCTCTTCTTTTTCCCCTTCTTTCATAACATAAATATTTTATAATTATAAATATGTATAACAATCAATTAAAGCATGAAGATTCAATAAAATATGATAAGTATATTTACTTAACTATATGTGAATCTTTATTTAATAGTTTTAAAAATAGTTATTTTAATACTTTCCCAGCATTTTGTGTAAATTTATTTAACGCACTTTTAGATTCTAAAACTAAAAATATAGCTATTTCAGTTACTGTTGGTGATGTAATCGATAAATTAAAGTTAATATATTTTATTGACGATGAGACATCAATTAAATATCTTAGAAATTTTGTTGGGATGAATATTGAAGATATTGGACAATACCATAAAATATTGATTATAGATAATAATTTCTTTTTAAATTCAATAGATTGATTTAATTTTAAATAACCCTTTATTATATTCATTTCTTTTTGTATCTAAGAAGTGTATTACCATTGCTCTAACGATATGGTCTTCTATAAATGGTGAAACTATTTCAGATATAAAACCCACCATTTTATCAATACAACCTTTTTTAGATTTAAACTGTCCATGTTCACTGGTACTCAAATATATAGATATAATTGGGTGGTCGTTATTGAATTGTCTAACTAAAATTTTCCATATAATATTTGAGTCATTCATTGATGTTTATTTAAATTTATTTATATTTATAACTATAACAATTTAAAATAAAAAGAAAACAATGGCTTTAGAATTAACAAATGAAAATTTCGATACTGTTTTAATCGAAAAAAATTTAACGATGGTAGACTTTTGGGCACCATGGTGTGGACCATGTAAATTACTTTCACCAATAATCGATGATTTATATGAAGAGTATCTTGATAAAGATATTACTATTGGAAAGGTAAATGTTGATACTGATGGTGAATTAGCAACAAATCATGGAATTAAAAATATACCAAGCATATTATTTTTTAAGAATGGTGATATTATTGAAAAGATAGTTGGTAATAAAACAAAAGAAGAACTAAAAACGATAATAGATAATTTATTATCTTAATTAAAATGGGGTAATTTACTAGCCCTTTTTATCGTTATCATTATATTTATAGATATGAAAAAGAAATTAATTATTACAGAGACACAATATGGTAGAATAGAAAATTTACTTGTGGAATCTACGAAACATAGTAAGCTTGTAAAAGAGATAAAAGACTTTCTAGATGCTAATTATAGTCCTAGTGATAACTTTACACGCAAAGGTGGTGAATATTTCACTGAACCTATGTTTGAGGTAACTGTTGATGAAGAGTTAATATCACCTAAGAGCTTATATGAATACGTTAACTATAAGTTTGATACTGTTGGAGAGTCATTCATAAAACAAGTCATTAGAGACTGGGTAGATGGTAAGATTACAAATGATTATAAATTAAGTAAAAACGTATCAATAAATTAAAATGGATTTAAAATCTAAAATAAGTTTCGTATTAAGAGAACATTATGGTTCTTTCGAAACTAATTTGGAGATAGAATATGAATCTAAACTAATCAAAGAATTATTGGTTGGTGATATGAACAATAAAAAAGCTTGGGTAACTTACAATCAAGTCATTTTAGAATTAAAAAATAATATAAAAGATAACTTAAAAGTTAGTGAATTACAATATAGATTAACTGAAGATATTGACCCCAATAAAGTATGTATTAGCCTCATAGAAGAATTAGAAATACGTACCGATGAATTAAATCGTTTATACGATAAAATACGTAATCTTTAAAATAACATTAATTTAATATACTTGATAATCAGATAGTTATCATAAAAATATACTATACATATATCTTTAAATTATTTAATTTTAATTATATATTTTTAGTATTATTCATAAAATCTAGATATTTATAGTTAGATAACATTTAATTTAAATATAGCTAGATGGATACTAAAAATTTAATATTTAGAGCTGCTAAAGGTAATAGAACAACTTTGGATAAAGAATATAATAAACACATTAATGAGATTCTAAGAACCTATGATGATGAAGAAGAGGGTAGATGGGAGACATATAATATTGTGATTGAGACATTAACTGAAGATGTTGATATTGATTATATTGAAGAGTTAAAATATAGATTAACCGATGGTGAAGACCCATCAGAAATAATTTTAGATTTCATACAAAGAGAGAAGGATAATTTAAATGGTATTATTTGGTTTTTAAATAAAAGAATTGAGGAGTATGTTGAGGAAGATTATTTTAAACGATTTTTAGTTTAGATATTGATTTATACTTTTATTAATAGTATATTTGCGACATGAAGGATATAATTAAAGATAGAATAACATTTTTAGCTGAAAAATTTGACGTTTTTGAATGTGATGGTTCACTTGATGGAGTTACGGATAAAATGAATGAGTTACATGTAGATGGTTGTTTATCTGAGTTAATCGTTAGAGATGATAAAGTTTTAGGTATTGTATCTAAGATTGTAAATGAAAAAGGTAAATTATCTTTAAAGGTTAGTGTTTGTTCATTTATTTTTACTGATATGATAATAGCTGACCCTACAAATAATAAAATTTATGTTCAGTGGATGTTAAATTTATTCTCTCGTTTATGTAAAGACCCAGAAACAATATCAATAGCGATTCGTTTAGTATTGGAGGATTTACCTCAAGCTAATTCTTATTTAATTTTATTTGAAAGTAATAAGCGAAAGAAAAAATTTAAAAATTTATGTAAAGCTAGTTACGCTTTAAAACACGTTGAAGACCCTACTGATATTAATCAATATAAATCATTATCTCAATTATTTGATGTTGTTGACCCTTTTATTGAAAAGGAACCTTCAAGTTTAGAGAGAATTTTAAATAAATTTGTTGATTCTGGTGAGGCTGAAATTCCAGTAAAGGATAGAAAGTATACTTTATTTATACCTAAATCTGCCGATGCTAGTATTGCCTTTGATAAATTTGCTAACTGGTGTACGGCTAAGAATGGAAATGGAATGTTTAAAAGATATACTGAATATAGAACACCAAATGGTGATAAATCTAATATTTACATAATAATAAATAATTTATTTTTTGAGGGGAAGTCTGATGAGTTATATCAAGTACATTTTGAAAGTAATCAATTAAAAGATAGAAAAAATGGTAGTAATGTTAGTATATTTGAAAATGTTTTACTTGAGAGTGAAGGTATACATAATTATTTTTACGAAACATTAATGGTTAATGCAAAGGCTAATAAAACTGGTATTGAACAGAATCTTTATTTAGATTATTTAGTTAAATTTGGTTTTTCAGATAGCTTATTTGATATGATTGATGTTGAAACACCAACGATAAGATTTATGACTAGAGAGATTCCTAAATTACCAAACATAAGTAAATTTAAGAATTTGGACCAACTAATCATATGTTCGGCTAAGATGATTGTGATTCATGAATCAATTGGTGATTTAATTAATTTGGAGATGTTGGTTTTGAGTGATAATAGGATAAAACAAATACCAAAAGAGATTGGTAAACTGCAAAAACTTATATTTTTAAACCTTTCAGATAATCCAATTTTGGATTTTCCAGAAGAAATTAAATATTTAGATAAAAGCAATGGTGGTTCATTACTTAGGTTAGCCGTCAAAGAAGAACAAATAGGTGAGAAAAATTATAAAAGATTAAAAGAACTGTTACCAGAAACACAATTTTAATAAAAATAATAAAGGCTCCTAATTAGGGGCCTTTTTTAATATAACAAGTTTTTAATATAAAATATAAATGATTTGGAAAAGAAAAGAAAAAAGAATTGATAGTACTTTAGAGGAGTATTTAGAAAATATATTTGATGAAGAATTAAATAAAGGATATAAACTAAAAGTGTGTGTAGGTACAGATTCACAAAAAGTTAGTAAATTTACATATAAGTTTGCAACTGTAATCCTTATTACAACAACACAAGATTTGGGTGGTGTACTTGTTGGTCGTGGTGGTTTGATAATTTCTTCAACTTATTTTAACACATTCAAGCAAACAGATAAAGAATTGGTTAATGAGAGAATGGTTTATGAAGTAAGTAAATCCATAGAGGTTGCGTATGATATAGCACCACTATTAGATTTATATGAATTACCATTGGAGATTCATGCTGATATAAATAAAGACCCAGCCCATGAGTCAAATAAAGCTCTACAACAAGCTGTTGGTTATATTTTAGGTATGGGTTACACATTTAAAATTAAACCAGATGCTTATGCTGCATCAACTATTGCAGATAAAAAATGTTAAATATTGTTATTTTAATTAATTATTAGTATATTTACAATAAAAGAAAATTATGAGTAAATTTGGGTTACAAACAAAAGATGGTGAGAATATCACATTGACTAATGCTAATTCATTGGAAGAAGCACAAGAGAAATTTGCGGTTAGAAAACAACTAACAATTGAACAATTGTTGGATATTTTCAATGTTGAAGAGATTGAAGAAATATAAAAAGTAATTTATTTTAACTATTTGTAAACTTTTAATGTATTTATCTATATTTATATATAGAAATAAAATTTTATTTAAAACATTAAAAATATGTCAAACACTAAACAAGTTGCTAAAAAGAAAGTTACAAAAAGAATTGGTATTAAAGAATCCGAGTTAGTTGATTTAATCGATAACATTGTTACTGAAGCAGTAGCTGTAAAAAAACAAGAGTGGATTAACGAAAATAAAAAAACTGAAGCTGGTAAAACAGCTATATTAGAAGGTAAAATTAATTCTTTAGAGGCTAAATTTAAAGAATTAACTGAAGGTAAAAAATAATAACTTTAAAATATTAATGACTAGTGGACTTTAGGTCTCCTAGTCATTTTATTTTTATAACTTCTCGTATTAATAATATATTTATAATAAAGTTTTACATTATGAATAAAGTTATTGAAAAATTAGAAAGAGAAGAAACACCTTTAATTTCATCCGTAGATAGAGACGAATTTATTACAGCTAGTGAAAAGGCGTTTGATTGTATCTTTGATGGAACTTCAAAATTTTACCCTTGGAAACTACCTCAGAATATACCAACTAAATTTGGTATTGGTGTAATAGTTGGTTCTTCTGGAAGTGGTAAATCAACAATGTTAAATCATTTTGGTTCTGAGGAAAAATTAGTATGGGAACCTAACAAATCAATAGTATCACATTTCGATAATCCAGATGAAGCAATAAACAAATTAGGTTCTGTTGGATTGAATTCAGTACCGTCTTGGTATAAACCGTATGATGTACTTTCTAATGGTGAAAAATTCAGAGCTGATTTAGCTCGTAGAATCAAATCAAATAGTGTAATAGATGAGTTTACCTCAGTAGTTGATAGAAATGTTGCTAAGGCCGCCTCTGTATCAATGTCGAGGCATGTTCGAAAGAATAATCTAGAGAACATAGTGATATCTACTTGTCATAGCGATATTGTTGATTGGCTTGAACCAGATTGGGTTTTGAATACGGATACGGGTGAACTGCTAGACGGTTTTTTTTTGTCCGACCACAAATCAATATCAAAATATATCGCACAAAAAATGATAGTTGGGGAACTTTTAAAGACCATCACTATCTAAGTGGTACAATCAGTAAAGCTTCAAGGTGTTACGTTGCTGTTTGGGAGGGACAAGTAATTGGTTTCTGTGCTACAATGACAATGCCAAGTGGTTCACTTAAGAACGCATGGAGAGGTCATAGAGTAGTTATTCTACCAGATTTCCAAGGATTAGGAATTGGTGTTAGATTTATCGATGCTATAGGACAAATACATTTGGATGAGGGTCATAGATTCTTTTCAAGAACAGCACATCCTAGAATGGGTATGTACATGCAAAATTCACCATCATGGAGACCAACTAGTAAGAATAGAAAATTGAGAACTGATGTAACACATGAGAACTTATTTAAAAATCACTACGTTGATAATAAGAGGGTTTGTTTTAGTTACGAATACTTAGGTAATGTAGATTAACCACCTACATTACCATTGGTCGTTTGTATATCACCACGTTTTGATTGACCCATATATTCAAGTTTACAATCTTTTATAGTATAATCCTTACCAGTTAATCTTGCTTTTTCAGCAGCTTCTAATTGGTCTTCTTCAGCTTCCATTTCTGCTGGTGATAATTGATGGTTTTCTAATTCAAACCATGAACCTCTAGCCTCTTTTGGTTTATATGGTGTTAATATAACATCCTCGTAACCAGCTGGGTTTGGTTTTGTTTCTGGTTCAACAATATTTTCAATAGCATATGAAAATTTATAAACATGTGGATTTGATTTTTGACAAGACACAGCACCAGCAATAACAGAACAACCTACAATTATTTTAGCTACAGCTGTTTTGTAGTCTTTTATTTTATCATTAAGACCTTCTCCCATAGATAAATCTATTTCTTTATTATTGATATAAACTTCAGCATTGTTTGGGTCAACATTAAGTCTTTCCATTTCTGCTTGAATTTGTTGTCTTACATTTTGTTGGTTAGAATTAATTGCTTCCCTTAAAATATTTTTAATTTTAGTTTTAGATTCAGATATTTTTTTCATATTTATTTGTATATTTCTGGGTGTTGTTTTCCCCATTTTCTTATTATTATTCCAGCAATAGAATTAGCTTCATTTTCAATTGGACTACCATCTGAACCATCTTTCATAGCATCGACTAGTCTTCCTTCTAGATTTTGTTTGTGATGTACTAATTCATGAGCAATTGAACGACATACATCTATAATTGCTCTATTCTTAGAGTATACTTTAATAAAACCACTTAATTTATAATATGCGGTTGTTGTTAAATCATCAGTTCTTTCAAACGCCAACGCAATTTTAATATCATCAGAAATACCTAAATATTCTTTTGAAAAGTTAATAAAATCCGTAACTTGTGTAATATCTAACTCATCTTGTGTTATAAGTCTTTCTCTAAGTAATTGTTTTATTATTGCTTTCATAATAATAAATATAAAAAAAAGGAGAAAAATCTCCCTTTAATTATTATTATTTTGTTTTCTTAGGTTTTACACCTTTAACAGTAATCAATTGTTTTACTTTATCTAAACCTACTTGAATAGTGTCACCTTCTTTAATTTTATCATTTAGAATCTCATCAGCTACTGCATCTTCAACATAATGTTGAATTGCTCTAGCCAAAGGTCTAGCACCATAAGCTTCATCATAACCTTTAACACCTAGAAATGCAATCGCATCTTTAGATATTGTTAGATTATAACCCATCTCAATCACACGTTTTCTTAAGTTTTCAACCTCTAAGAAAATAATCTTATGAATATCTTCTTGTGTTAATCCTCTAAAGATAATTGCATCATCAATACGATTAAGGAATTCTGGTTTGAATTTCTTCTTTAAAGCTTTCTCTATAATAGCACGACTCTTATTTTCTTCGTCTAAGATAGTTGAACCAGTATCAAATCCCATATTTTTACCGAATGATACAACTTCTTTAACACCTATATTTGATGTAAGAATAATAAGTGCATTTTTAAAATTAACTTTACGACCTAAACCATCTGTTAATTGCCCTTCATCCAATAGTTGTAATAAAAGGTTGAATACATCATCATGTGCTTTTTCAATCTCATCGAAAAGAATAACACAGTGTGGTTTTCTTCTAACTTTCTCAGTTAATTGACCTCCTTGGTCATATCCAACATAACCTGGTGGTGGACCTATTAATCTAGATACAGAATGTTTCTCCATGTATTCAGACATATCCATTCTAATCAAAGCTTCTGAATCACCATAAACGTTTTCAGCTAAAAATTTAGCTAACAATGTTTTACCAACACCAGTAGGACCTAAGAATATAAATGAACCAACTGGTTTATTTTTATCTTTTATACCAATACGGTTACGTTTAATTGCTTTAACAACTTTAGTAACTGCTTCGTCTTGACCGATTACTTTACCCATTAGTTCTTTATCTAAAAGCATTAGACGTTTACTTTCACCAGTTGATATTTTAGTTAAAGGTATACCAGTCATCATAGATACAACATCAGAAATTAATTCTACACCAACTTCAGTGACATCTTTATCTAGACTTTCTTGCCATGCTTTCATTTCTTTATCTAGTTCTTGACTTATTTTTCTATCCTCATCTCTAAGTTTAGCAGCTTCTTCGTATTTTTGTTTGGTTATAACATATTTTTTCTGCTCATTAACCTCATTTCGTTTCTTTTCGAGTAATTTAATAGCATTTGGTTTTTCAATACCAACATTTGTTGCCGCACCAGCTTCATCTAAAACATCGATAGCTTTATCTGGCATTGCTCTATCCATAATATATCTAGCTGAAAGTTTAACACATTCCTCAATAGCTTCATCACTATACTTAACGTTGTGATGTTTTTCATATCTTTCTTTAATATTGTTAAGTATAACAATTGTTTCATCTAATGTCGGTTCTTCAACTAGAACTTGTTGAAATCTTCTTACTAGAGCTCCATCTTTTTCAATATTTTCACGATATTCATCCAACGTAGTTGCACCAATTACTTGAAGTTCACCCCTAGCTAATGCTGGTTTGAATATATTTGATGCATCTAGGGAACCAGAAGCATTACCAGCACCTACAATTGTATGTAATTCATCTATGAATAAAACTACATTTGGGTTTGCTTTACATTCTTCTAGAACAGCTTTCATTCTTTCCTCAAATTGACCACGGTATTTAGTACCAGCGACTATTGAAGCTAAATCTAAACTAAAAATTCTTTTATTGATTAGGGTTCTAGGTGCGTTACCATCCATTATTAATTGTGCTAACCCTTCTACTATTGCTGTTTTACCAACACCTGGGTCACCAATCAATACTGGATTATTTTTCTTTCTCCTAGATAATATCTGAGATATTCTTTTAATTTCTGGACCTCTACCAACAACTGGGTCTAATTCACCTCTTTCAACCGCTTTAGATATATCTCTACAGAAATTATCTAAAACTGGTGTTTTACTTTTAGGGTCACCTTGTTTTGGTTTTTTCTTAAAAGAATCTAACTCATCACTAGACTCTTCCAATGCACTATCAATTTGTTCTTGCTCATAACCTTCACTACCCATTGATAGTAAAAATTTATCATAAGTAATTCCCATATCGATTAAAAATTTAGATATTGGATACTTAGAATTTAACGTGGCCAACATGATGTGCGTAGTATCAATCATAACATCACCTAATTTATCACACTCTTTATCTAAAGACTTTATAATATCCTTAGTTTCATCCGAAAAAGGAAGTGTACGTCTATTTTTAGTTACTCTAGGTGTTAAATCATTCTCCCTAACAAATTCAGAAATTGAATCATATAAATCTGAAGGTTCTACTTTTAATTTTTTTAACACTTTTGTACACGTGTTATCATCATCTAGTAATATTGATAAGAGTATATGCTCTGGTTTAACTTTAACATCATCAAAAGCTTTAGCTTCTTTAACTGAGTTACTCATTATAATCTTAACTTTAGGATAAATTTCTCTATTCATATTTTTTTATTAATTTGTTTTAGCAAATGTACTAAAATTTATTTGATAAACCAACTTGATTTATAATTAAATTTTAGTATATTTGTATAAAAGTAAATAATGGACGTAAGATATGCAAAACTTGAATTGATATTAAAAATAGATGATGTGGACTTTGGAAGTACGGTTAAATTAGAATTTATTAATTGTGAAATAAAGTTACAAGCTGATTTTATGATAATTACAACAGTTTCAGAATTTGGTGTAAACAAAAATGATGATATCTATAATAATAAAATTTTTAAATTATCTGAAATATCATCATATCAAACAACAAAAATAATAAAGTAAAAAAAATAAAAAAAATGATTTTAAAAAGAAAAGAACAAGAAGGTGTGGTTAAAGCTATTTATTCATCGTCTAACATTTGTGCATCAACATATAACAACGTAACAAACGATTTAACGTTGATTTTTACATATGGTGGTCAGTACCTATATAAAGGTGTCTCTAAAACAGATTATACACGTTTTGAAATTGCTGATAGTCAAGGGTCAATATTAAATACTCATATAAAGAAATACTCTAGTGAAAAGTTAGGTGGTATTGATGTTACCGAAATGATTAAAGAAATAAAAGAATTAGAGTTGGTTGGTGACACATCAACACCAGAATCTAGAACAAAAGAATTATTAGAAGCAATGAATACTATTATTGGTAATTACTTTAAGAATGGTAATGTTACGAAAGCATCATTAAAAGGTTTAAAAGATAATATTATTAATTTGGAAAAAATATCTGCAAATAACGTAACTATTGTTTAAAATATAATTAATGAATAGATTAGATAAAGATTACCAAAATATACTTGGGGATATAATAGATTTTGGTATTAAAAAGGAAGATAGAACTGGTACTGGTACCATTTCATTATTTTCTCATCAAATAAGACACGATATGTCAACTGGATTTCCTTTATTAACAACTAAAAAAATGTTTACCAAAGGAATCATAACTGAATTGTTATGGTTTTTAAAAGGTGATACTAATATTAAGTATCTTGTAGATAATAGTTGTAATATTTGGAATGGGGATGCTTATAAAGCATACCGTAAAATAGCTGGTACTTATGAAGAACCAGATTATGATGTTCATATTGATGACCCTAATGAAAATTCAATTAGGTTGATGACAATTAATGAATTTACTGATAGAATTAAAACTGATAATAAATTTGCTAAGAATTGGGGAGATTTAGGTCCCATATATGGTAAGCAATGGAGAAGATGGGGTGGATATAAATACGTACCATCTTCTTATAACCATGGTAGTGTTACACATTTTGATAGGGAACCAATTTTAGACCAAATTAAAGAGTTAATACACAATTTAAAAAATAACCCAGACTCAAGAAGATTAATGGTATCGGCTTGGAATGTGGGTGAGATTGATAAGATGGTTTTACCACCTTGTCATTGGGCATTTGAGTGTTATACTGAAGAATTAAGTGATGAGGAAAGGATTAAATTGGCTGGTGGTACTATCCAAGTAAAATATCCATCACTAATTATTCAACAAATAAAATCTTGTGATGAAAGAAATATACCAAAAAGAAAGCTTAGTCTTAAATGGCATCAAAGAAGTGTTGATACATTTTTAGGTTTACCATTTAATATAGCATCTTATGGTTTGTTATTAGAAATGTTAGCTAAGGAGGTTAATATGGTTCCTAGTTTTTTAATTGGTGATTTAACCAATGTACATTTATATTCTAATCATATAGAACAAGCTAAAGAACAGTTGAGTAGAGTTTCATTTGACTTACCTAGATTGGAGATACATGGTGAACATATTGGTTCTGATATATCAGACTATGATATTGACCAATTTAAATTTACTGGGTATGAATCACACCCAAGTATAAAGGCACCTTTATCGAATTAATAAATAAAAGCTACATTAAGTAGCTTTTTTTGTTTTTGTTAATATTTATAAGAAAGAAATAGATTATGGCAAAAATAAATGATATACATAGTATTATAGTTGCAGCTGATGCTCCTAACTTAACTGCACATACATATACTGAGATATATGGTGGTAGTGCTGGTTGTACGATGAATCTTAACGGTGTGGATATAGCTATTGGTGCTGCTTCAGATATCTCTATTTGGGTAAGAACAATAAGTGGAGGTAGTGGTTGTTTTTTATTAGGTGAAAATAAAAATGTGTTCCAAGGAAGTAATAATTTACAATAAAAATAAATAATATAAAATAAATATGAAAAATAATAAAATAATACCATTAGGTCTTAAGGGTAAACAAATAAATGAACGTATGCTTCATTTAATGGATATTAAACCAATCAACGAAAATAAAACTTCATATGTTGTTGAATTAACTAAGATTGGTCCAGATAATAAAGCTTACGCTATTGTTAGAGAAAATCATGAATATTATATTAAAATTACTGATAAAACTTCAAACATATTAGCTGAAGATTTTAAATATATCGGTGGTTTACAAAATAAGAAATCTGAATCTTACCCTTCATATGCTAAAGCAACTAAACATTTAAATTTAAGATTTAATTCATTGGCTGAAGCTTTCGATAAAGAACTTACTATAAACGTATTAGAAGATGATGATTTATTATCTGAATCTGGTATTGCTGGTTTTTCTAATTATGGTGGAAATGGTTTTTCTGGTTCTGGAAATTTAGAAGGTAATTCTGAGTTATATGAAGAAGAAGAAGAAGATGAAACTAAGGAAACTATTGATGAAGTAGATACTGAAGAAGAAATTGAATTGACTGAGGAAGAAGCTATTATCGAAGCTATGTTAACTGAAGATGATGAAGATTCTGAAGAAGAAGAAGAAGAAGAAAGTGTTGAGGAATCGATTGATAGATTGACTGAAATGCTTGATGGTCCATCTGACGATTCTAGTAAAATAAAATCACTTATTACTACATTGACTAAGAATAATCAAGATATAACTGCTAATAATATTAGTGTTGCATCATTATTTGTTGCTGGTGGAACTGTAAGTGAAGAATCAGCAGCTGCTTATTTAAAAAAAAAAGCTTAACCGAAACAAAATATAAGTTGAAACTTGATGCCCCTAAAGCAGAAGTTCCAGCTGAACCTATTACTGAACCAGCTGATGAAGCTGGTTTTGGTGGTTCTAGTAGTGAAGAACCATCTATGGATTCTGGTGAGGAATTACCAGTAGACGATAAACCTTTCGATGACGAACCATTTGATGCTGGAGTAGAAGCAGATGAAGATTCTGACCCAAAAAAATACATCGAACAATTGACTGGTAAATTAGGTCAGTCTTTAAGACAGTATTCTGAAGACCAAGGACAACCAGATTATGAATTAGAAAAATTTGCGATTAATTCTTTATTATCGGCAACACACACATCTCAGATGGATGAAGAGGATAAGAACGATATAATTAAGAAAGTTAACACATCTGGAAATGAGGATAATTCAGAAGATTCCGACAACACGGAAGCTAACGGTAACGATAATAATGGTGATAATAATGACAATTCTGGGTTTGATGATTCTAGCAATAGCGGTGAAAATAATGGTGAAGAGGATTTACAAGAGGGTGAATACTTATTGGATAAAGAAGAAGTCCCAAAAGTAAGTATATTTGCACCAAAAGGTAGTAAAGAACACAATCCAGAAAATGATTTAGATGAGGCAGATGACTCAGACCCATGTTGGAAGAATTATAAACAAGTTGGTATGAAGGATAAGGGTGGTAAACAAGTACCTAACTGTGTACCAGTTAATGAAGGTATAGAGGGTAGAGAATCAAATAATTATACCTTTTGGCAAAACCTTAAAACATTAAATCATGCTTCTAGTGAATTGTTAGGAATGGATAAAGATAAAATAGATGATATGTGTGCAAATGGTCACGCATGGGCTGTTGACCACATTTCTACTTCGGCAGATGATATTGAAGAAGTATATCATTTCTTTGATACTAATGTTGATTCCAGTTCAATGGATTATGATGGTGAGACAGAGAGTGGGTACGAAGATGAATATGGTACGGTTGAAAGTGTAGAACTTTATGAAGGTAAATATGATGATAAAAAATTAAATAAACCAACTAGTGGTGATGTAAAAAAATTCAAAGTATTTGTAAAAAATAAAAAAGGTAATGTTATAAAGGTTAATTTTGGTGACCCTAATATGGAAATTAAAAGAGATGACCCAAAAAGAAAAAAAGCATTTAGAGCTAGACATAAGTGTTCTACAGCTAAAGATAAAACAACACCAAAATATTGGTCATGTAAAATGTGGTCATCAACACCAGTTTCTAAAATCGTTGCTGAAAACTTGATTGTTAATGATGAAAACAGTACCTTTGGTAAAAAATATTTAGCTATGAGATTAAGAGAAACGTTTAATGATGATTTAGAACCAGCTGTAGAGCCAGCACCAACGCCAGTTATAGAACCTAAAAGAACTACTAAACCTTTGGTGCCTAGTAGAAAAAATAAACCATTTACGATTGAGCCAGATACTATACCTCAAACGGACCCTAAAGCTGAGAAATAATGAAAGAACATTTTTTAATATATGTTAATAAGGTAGGTAAGGATTATAGAGGTGAATTTTTATATGAATTCATATTTTCCGATACTATTTTAAACATAGATGGTGAAGAATGGGATACATTCCCAGCTTCTGGTAGACCAGAACCACCTCATGAACATTTAATTAAGAAAGTTGGACGTTTACAGTCTGAATTGATTTTAGATGTTATTCAAGAAAGTGATACGTTTGCTGTATGGGATGCCGTTGATGGAGTTATTGCTTTGTCTTGGGAGAATATAAACAATTATGATACTTACCCAGACAATAGACTTTGTTTTAAATTTGGTGATGCTATTAAAGATGTTGAAACTAAATTATACGAAAAAGACCTAATATTAGAATATAATAAAATTAACCATGGAAAATAAAAATAAAATTAATGAAGATGATAAATTTACTGTTGGTGTAACGGATAAAGACTTAGCGAATCCTACTACAACTAGAAAATTAGCTGACATTCAAAGAAAAAATCCAGACGTTGACGTAGTTTACGATAAAGAAGGTGATGCTGCTAGTACTTCAACATCAAATAGTACTTCAATGGGTGGTATATCTGAGGAGGAAGCTATTATCGAACCACAAGACCAAGCAACAATAAAATATTTATCAAATGTTATAGATAAACAAAGTGGTGAGGTATCTAAACCTTTCACTATCGATAATAAAAAATATAAGATGGTTAGGGGTCAACATCCAACTAAGGGTGTTGTTGTTGGTGTTTATTGTTGTGACGAATTAAATGAAGACGGTGATAATATTATACATTTATCTGAGTACTTTGAAGAATCAGTAATCAAACCAATTATGGAGAGAGATGGTATTCAAAAACCAATTGATGAGGAGCATTTATCTGATGATAATAATAATGAGGATTTGATGGGTCACTTTAATTTAGATGATTTAGGTAAAGGTAGATTATTTTTTATTGAAAAAGGAACTGGTAAAGTTATTGCTAGTTTTAGAGATATTAAAGAGTTGGCCACCTATGGTGTTAAGTTAGGTGATAACGAGAAGTTAGTTAATAGAAAACAATTAAAAGCTATTAGGTTCTCTAGTAAAATTAAAGAACAATTATCAACACATGGTTTAGATGAAGCTATTGATACCGATAAATTACAAGGTGATGTTAAATTGTTATTTGATAGAATGATAAATAAATTTGGTAATTTCTTCTCTAAATTAGATAAAGATGTTGAAAAAGCAACGTTCTTAACTAAAGTTGCTGAATTACTTAAAATAGATTCCACAAAGTTAACACCATTGGTTAATAAATTTAAAGGTATCGCTAATAGTAGTGACGATAATGCTACCCCAGATGTTTCATCTGAAATTAACGAGTCAAAAAGAAATGTTATAAAAACAATTAAAATAAAAGATTTAAAGAAATGAGTAAATATAAAAAAATAGCTGAAGAAGCATTAAGAAAAGCTAAACTAAGTACTTTATCTACTAGTGTTGGTAAACCTATTAATGAAAGTGTTCTTTATCCAGAAAATCTTAGTGAAAGAATGCACCCTAAATTGGAGCAAGATATTAAAGATAGAAAACACTCATTGGGTAAACACCCAGCATTTCCAGAAGATGATGAATCCTTATTCGAAGAGAAGATAATGGGTGAACGTTTTAATGAAGTTGCTAAACGTTATAAAAGAGCATTTGATTGTGATTCTATAGATAATAGAGAATTAACACAAAATATGGGGTCAATGATTCGTGACTGTATGCAACTAGAGGTTACACACACTAAGGAGTTGGAAAATTTAGCTATAAAAATGGTTCGTGAAGAATATGATATGGGTGAAGATGTTGTTGAAATAAATGCAACTTTAACAAGTGATATATCTATTGAAGGTACTAAAAGAAATCCTACACCAGTTGTTAGTGAGGTTGAATTTTCTAACCATGGTGAAATAGCTAAAGCAAATAAAGAAGTTTATAAACGTAGATTCTTAAACGCTATGATTCAAGGTTCTGCTAAAAAATGTAATCATATGTTTCATATGGTTGATGATGAGTTAACCAATATTGAACCTAGATTAGCGAATAACTATACTAAGATGATGTCAGCTGCCGATTATATGTATTATGTTATACCTAAAATGGAAAATGGTGTTAATGGTGGTGTCGTTAGAGTTACATTTCCAACAAAAAAGAATCCAAAAATTATTATAGATGCTGAAGCAGTGGTATTCCCAGTTCTTATTCATGAATTAGTGAAAGGTGTTATGGAAATATTATCAGCAAAAGGTTTACCTAAAAATAAAAAAATAGCTAAGTATGTTATCGATAAGGCAGATTTTTTATCTGCTGAACCATGGGATATGAGATTAGGGCCAGCTTTGTGGACAAAATTTACTGATGCTATAGAACCAGATGACTTTAAATTAAAACATCACATATACAATGAGTTAGCAATATTAGAAGTTGATGAGTTTAATATTAAAATGAAAGAGATTTTAGCTGGAACAAAAGAAGGTAAGAAAATTATTAAAACTATTGTTGAAGAAATAAATCAAGGTTTAAATGAAGACGAATTAACTGAGGTTTTAGATTACGAAAATGATGAACTAGAAAATGATGATGATGAAACATTTAGATTAGATGATTTATTAAATGGTTTAAATATTTCAAATAATGATGATAACATTGATACTGATGATGATGAAGATACATATGATATAGACGATTTATTTTAGTATAAGTAATGAAACACATAAAAAAGGGCCTATATGGCCCTTTTTTATTTTAGAATAGTTGTTTTCTGTTGTTATAGATATTTATATATAAAAAAGATATGTTAACAACACAAGAAATATTTAAAGAGTATGCTCATTGTCTTACCGATTCTGTTCACGCTATTGAGTCATATTTAGAAACATTCGATAAAACTCAAGAAGGTTTCGTACCTTTTAAATTATTTCCTAGACAAAAAGAAATTATTAAAGCATATGATAAACATAGATTTAATATTGTAACAAAACCACGTCAAGCTGGTGTATCGACTACAACTGCTGCATATATGTCAATTAAAGTAGGATTTGGTGATAGGGATAACCCAGAGAATATACTTATTATCGCCAATAAACAAGAACTTGCATTTGAATTCTTAGCTAAGATTAAAGATTTTCTTGGTCAATTACCTAGGTGGGTATGGGGAAGTGAGTATTACGGTGATGCTAAAAAAGAATCCAAATCAATTTTCATTACCGATTCAAAAAAAGAGATAAAATTACCTAATGGTAGTCGTGTTAAAGCGGTTGCTACATCTAAAGATGCTTTGAGGGGTTTTACACCTACATTCCTTATCATGGATGAGGCCGCATATATTGATAATGGTGCTGAAGTTTTTGGTGCCGCACTTACAGCGTTAGGATGCTTAACAAAAGATTCGTTAATTTTAACTGAAAATGGTTTAATTCAACTTGATGAATTAGTTTATGAAAAAGATAAAATAGGTTTTACTGATTTGGAGTTACCACATAAAGTTTGTAATAAAGATGGTGATATTGTTAATGCAACTCAAACTTTTGTTAGTGAATATGGTCAAACATTTAAAATAAAAACTAAATTAGGTGTTGAATTAGAGGGGAGTTGGAAACATCCTATCTTAATTGATAGGAATGGAACTGAAAATTGGGTTCGTATGAACGAATTAAAAATTGGTGACAAACCAATAATTCAATATGGTCAAAATTATTTTAGTGATAATAGTGAAGTAAATTTTGTTTTCAATAAAACCAAAAATAATAAAAACATCACAATACCTAAAAAGCTTGGTAACAATTTAGATTTTTCTTATTTATTAGGTTTATTCGTAGCTGAGGGTAATTTTAATTCAAGAGGTATTACCATCACAAATATTGACGATTATATAACAAATTTTCTATTAACAGATAAAGCTTGTTTAGGTAACGCATTTAAAAAAGTTGATGACCGCCATTATCAATTTCACTCAAATGAATTAATTGAATGGTTTAAAATGTTTGGATTGGATAAACATAACGCTAGGGATAAAGAAATACCTTTAGCGTTATTAAAGATGCCTAAAGATGTTATTAAAGCATTTTTACAAGGTATGTTCGATGGTGATGGTATGAGTACTATAAAAGATATTAAATATTCAAGTACATCTAAAAAACTAATTCAAACTCTACAAACTTTATTGTTTAATTTTGGTATTATATCACATGTTAAATATGAAGAACAAAAAACATCTAAATCATCAATATTAAAAAATAAAAAACATATTTGTAAAATTTACAACTTAAAAATATATTCAAATTATGCAATTAAATTTTATGACGAAATTGGTTTTAGATTAGATAGAAAACAAAATAATAAACAATTTTTATTAAATAAGAAACAAAACTCAAGATTTGTTAATGTAAGTAATAAAGAAATTTTAGAAGTTTTACAAATAAATAATATAGTTAAAACTAAAGTTAGATTTTTAGAAAGATTTTGGAAATCAGACTTAAATAGATTAAGTGTCGAATCATTAAACCGTTTATTATCCTTGTTACCAAATAATGCTTTTTTATTATCATTAACTGAACAATTAAAAAGACAAGAATTATTTTATATTGATGAAATTATTTCTATAACTGAGTCAGAAGATTATACTTATGATTTACACGTACCAGAAACAAATTCATTTATTTCAAACGGTATTATAAGTCATAATACTGGGGGTAGAGCAACACTTATATCAACACCTAACGGTATGGATTCGTTGTATTATAAAACATATGACCAAGCTAAGAACAAAAAGAATAATTTCAACATTGTTGAGATGAGATGGTTTGAAGATTTACGTTATAATAAAGACCTTAGATGGATTAAAGGGGACCTTTTGGAGAAAGAGGTTGAGTTTATATTTAAATCATATTCAAAACGAATAGATGATGGGTGGAAACCTACATCGAGTTGGTATGAAGAGATGTGTTTAGGTATGAATAATGATGTAAAAATGATTGCACAAGAATTGGATGTATCATTCATTGGTTCTGGTGGTAATGTTATAAATGAAGAACATATTGAGTATCAAGATAAAAATAATGTAAGAGAACCTAAGTATATGCATGGTCTAGGGCAAGAGACTTGGATATGGGAAGAACCTATTGAGGGTCACCAATATATTATGGGTGTAGATGTGTCTAGAGGTGATAGTGAGGATTCATCAACTATCGTTATTATAGATTTTACTACAATGGAGGAAGTTTTAGAGTATCAAGGTAAAATACAACCAGATTTATTAGCTCAAATAGTTGAAGAGTATGGTAATCTATATAAAGCGTATACAGTAGTCGATGTTACTGGTGGTATGGGTGTTTCTACGGTGCTTAAGTTATTGGAATTCGATTATAAGTATTTACATTATGATAGTAATAATGGTAAAATACTTTCTGCTAGACAGAGAGAATTAACATCTTACGATAAAGGTAGTAAAATACCAGGTTTTCACGCAACAAATGTTCGTGTACCAATGATTTCAAATCTAGAATATCAAATAAGAACAAATGGGATTAAGATTCGTTCAACTAGAATGATTTCAGAAATGAAAACATTTATATTTAAAAATGGTAGACCAGACCATATGGATGGATATCACGATGATTTACTTATGTCATTGGGTATGGGTCTTTGGGTGATGGAACATTCATTTAAGAATTTAGAAAGATTAGAAAATCAAAACAAAGCAATATTAAATAGTTGGGCCACTGGTAATCAAGTTTCATCAACTACTAATACTTATAATAAAGAGACTAATAAATCTGAAGTTAAAATAAATCCAAATCATTCGGCCTATAAAAACGTACAAGACCCAAAAGGTGAGTACGCTTGGTTATTTGGAAGAAGAAAATAAATATATTTAAAATGTCAAAAAAAGTATTTGCACAGAGAAGTTCGGTAAATGGTTTGTACACGTGGTCACCACCTATAAATTCTTACAATAACAAATATACAAGACCCAACGGTAATAATTCTGGTGGTAGTGGTGGGAAACCTAGATTTTGTAATGCAACACCTTATTCTCAAGCACAAGATTGGTACATAACTTATGTGTACGATATTAAAGTTATAAATAGTCAACAAGAACGTTCAGCATATGTTGAATGTGATTATGTATTATAGGCTTTAATTTTAATAAAATTTAACTATAATTAAAGAAAAAATATATTATGTCAAATAAAAGTTCAACATTATTTCAAAGACTAGGACAAGTTGTAAGTCCAGAAGGTATTAAACCTAAAAAACAACAGTCTCAAAGATATAACATAGGTAATAATGAATTACTTAAAACAAATAATAAACAAGAGTACGATACAGCTAAATTACAAGCACAACAAAATAAATATTTAGGACAAACATGGAAAAAAGTAGAAAGTGGTTTATTCCAACAATCTATTAACTATGAAACGACTAGAATTGGTTCTTATGCCGATTTTGAATCTATGGAATTTTATCCTATTATAGCCGCTGCTTTAGATGTTATGATGGAAGAATCAACTACAGTTAATGATAGTGGTAGAATGATTAACATTTATTCTGATAGTAAACGTGTTAAAACTATATTGGAAGATTTATTCTTCAATAGATTGGATTTACATACATCTTTACCTATGTGGACTAGGAATACGTGTAAATACGGTGATAACTTTTTATACTTAAATATAGACGAATCACAAGGTGTATTAGGTGGTAAACAAATGCCTAATTATGAGATGGAACGTAGAGAATCTGGATTATTTGATATGATTTCTGGTCAAGGAAATACTGAAAATGAAGATAAAGATTCTGGTGGTGATAAAGTTAAGTTCTTTTGGAGAGAACGTGATATTGTATTTAATTCATGGCAAATAGCTCATTTCCGTTTATTAGGTGATGATAGACGTTTACCTTACGGTACATCCGTATTAGAGAAAGCTAGACGTATTTGGAAACAACTTATTTTATCTGAGGATTCAATGCTTGTATATCGTGTTACTAGAGCACCAGAGAGACGTGTATATAAAATTTATGTTGGTAATATTGATGATGCAGATGTTGAACAGTATGTTAATACTATTGCTGATAGATTTAAACGTATGCCAATTACTGACCCACAAACTGGTCAAATTGATTTGCGTTATAACCAATTATCGAATGACCAAGATTTTTTCATTCCAGTTAGAACTGAAGATGCTCCTAACCCTATCGATACTTTACCTGGTGCTCAAAATTTAGACCAAATTGCTGATATTGAATATTTAAGAAGTAATTTATTTACAGCGTTGCGTGTACCTAAACCTTTCTTAGGTTTTGATGAGACATCTGGTGATGGTAAAAATTTAGCAATACAAGATGTTCGTTTTTCTAGAACAATAAATAGAATACAACAATCTATGTTACAAGAACTTAACAAGATTGCTATTATACATTTATATATTTTAGGGTTTGAGGATGATTTAGATAATTTTACACTTACACTAAATAATCCATCAACACAAGCTGAAATGCTTAAAATTGAAAACTTACAACTTAAAGTTTCATTACTTAAAGATGCAACATCTGATATTGGAACTGGATTTGGTGCTATGTCATGGACTCGTGCTCATAGGGAAATACTAGGTTGGTCTGATGATGAAATTAAACAAGATTTACTTGAACAAAGAATGGAGAAAGCTGCTGCTGCTGAATTAGCTAATACAGCTAATGTAATTAAACATACTGGTATGTTTGATTCGGTTGATAGAATTTACGGTGATTACCAAGCTGCCTTAGAAGGTGGTGTTGGTGCTGGTTCTGAAGAAGGTGCTGAAGGTGGAGAAGCTGGTGGTGGTGGATTCGGTGGAGGCTTCGGTGGAGGTGGTGCTGGTGGTGAAGACCTAGATTTCGGTGATGAAGAAGATGGGGGTGCTGATGAAGATGGGGGTGCTGATGAAGGTGCTGATGAAGGTGCTGATGAAGGAGCTGTAGAACCAGAAGCGGCTGGTGAAGCATTGTCTGAAAACATTAAAAGAGTTGATAAACTATTAACTGATAGAAAAAAGAATTTAACAACTAAACTAAATAAACGAACTAAAAAATACGAAAATAAATTTGTTGATATACTAATTGAGGGTGTGAAACCGACCAATAAAGATAAAGGTGAAAAGACTAAAGTTTATAATAAAAACATTAAAATTAATAATGATATCGATAATATGATTGACGATATTGATAAAATGTTAGAGTAAATGGTATTTTTAAAAAAATAAAGATATTTATAATAAAAGGTAGAATATGTCTAAAGAAATAAAAATAACTAATATTCCAGTTGCCAATTTTGGTGAAATAAAAGATGTTTATAATAACATACTTGCTGAGAACATTGGTACTAAGGATGAGGGTACTAAGAAACTATTCAAATCATATGTTAAGATGATTAGTGAAAATGAGATTCTTAGAACACAATTCTTAATCTATAATAGTATAGAGAATATGGTTGAGACTGATAGTTTTAAGGCCATTCAATATATTCAAGAATCAATTGATTTGATGAGTAAGTTTTCAAAGAAAGATATTGATGTAGCTAATTTAACATTAATGAATCAAATTAGTTTTGAAAAACAGAACATTAATGAGGTTAAAAAAAGTTTATATGAGAATATACATTCTCTTATTATGACTAATAAGAAATCTGATACAATATCAATAATAGTTGAAGCAAGACATAGTATATTGGAATATTTAAAAGGTAATACTGTTAAAGTAATATCTGAATCAATAGAGTTACCTAATAGTATGTTAAGTAGCATAATGATTGAAAAATATAACGAAAAATATTCTACCTTAACCGAATCTGAAAAAGAATTAGTTAAAGTTTTAATGGATGAAGATGAGACTAAAAGATTAGAGGTTTATACTAATACTCTAAGAGAGTGTATTGATTTGATAGATGTTAAACTTAAAGAGTCTGATACTAACACAAAGGAGAAACTATTAACTGTTAAGGATAGGTTATTAAACGATAAAAAAGATATAAAGGAAGATTTTATTAAAAATATATCTAAATTAGTTGAACTGAAAAGTTCATTATCTTAAAATTATGGGAGAGATTAGTGAAAACGTGAAAAAATTAAAAGAACTAAGAGAAAAGTTGTGTCAGACACAACAAGAAGATAGTTCATATAAAGCTCTTTTAATAGAGTTAAAATGTATCGTTGATAACGGTAAAGGTGAGATTGATAGTGTTTCTGGTGAAAAAGGTAAAATTAAATGTTACGAAAACATGTGTGTTAGAGTAATGAACTTATTAGGAAATGTAAAACTATAATATAAAATGGCAGATAAAGAAACTTGGGATGATTACAGTAAATTGGTTTTAAAAGAATTAGAACGTTTAAACGATAACTATGTGGATATGCGTAAGGATATGGATAGTCGTTTTACAGAACTAAATCAAAAACTGACTGAAGTTAAAAATTTTGAAACTAAAGTTCAAGAACATGACCTTTGGGTTGATAAGGTAAGTGAAATTTGGAGCCCAACGCAAATGAAGGAAGCTAAAGATGAATTATATAAACAAAAAAATAGATGGGTTGCTGCTATTGCAGTTATTTCATTTGTACAGATTGTTATAGGTATAGCGGTAGCTTTATGGGGTAAATTCTAGGGGTATTGACTATGCCAGGTATTTTTATTATATTTGTAATAAAAATATGAAAACTGGTAAAGAAATTAAAACTAATAAACACAAGAATTACAATATTATATTTGGTAGTGTAAATAATAAGAAACCTAAAGCGATATATATTAATGTATCAGCATGGGTTGAACCTAGTGAGGATAATGGGTTTAATTACAATCATTCAATTAGGGACTTAAATAAAAAGATACGACAATCATTATTCGGGTATATAAATTCAGATTATGAGATTATGTTTAAGAACGATAAAACGATAGTTGATTTAGATATACGTGAGTCTGGAATAAAACTAGGTAAAAGAAGTTTTATGAATTGTGAAATAACTTTATTTCTAGAAAGTGAAATTCCATTAACATCTGAAGTAATGCTCGATAGGTTAGTTTTAATTTCAGATACTTTAATAAAGACAGTATTTGATAGTAATAAAACATTTAATTTTCATAAGAAAAAAAAATAAAAAATAAATAATACAAATTAATAAAGGCCCGTTTGGGCCTTTTTTATTTTACGCATATATTTATAGCTATAATCATATAATATGGATAAAGATATAAAAATATTAAAGCGTGGAGAAAGTGGTTACGGCTACTTGATAGAACATGATGCTGGTTACATCTCTCCAGATGAGCCAAGAAATTTACCTTTCATAAACGAGATGAAAAAACTTGAAAGTGGTAAGTTGGTTATAGCAGAACCATTATTGGTGTATGTGGTATTACAGAAGTTTGGAATACTTAATCGAAATGGACGTATATATCCAGAGGCTGTTCTTAGGAACCAAGATAGACTTTATCAAGAGGCTATTATAGAGCGTAGAGCAGTAGGTGAGTTAGACCACCCAGAATCTTCTATTATCGCTGGTGATAGGATTTCACATAATATTGTTGAAACGTGGTGGGAAGGTCACACACTTATGGGTAAGATGGAAGTTATAATGAGTCCAGGTTTTGTTAACCTAGGGATTATATCTTGTAAAGGTGATGACGTTGCCAACTTATTAAGAAATAGAATAAAGATTGGTGTATCATCAAGAGGTGTTGGTTCACTTCAAGAAGGTAAAGATGGTCAGCAGATAGTTCAAGATGATTTTGAGATAATTTGTTGGGATGTAGTTACCGCACCATCTACACCAGATGCTTGGATTGGTAGAAACCATGAAGACTTAAAACCTTACGTAGAGAACGTAAACATAAAAAAACCATTACTTAATGAAAATCTTTTAGACGATTTAGATAAATTTTTATCTGATTAAGTTTTTATTTTACATTTTTTTACATAAAAAATGAATTTTATGGAAATAATATATATTTATTACCAAATGGGGTCAGACCTTAATATTTTATCTAATAAAATAAATTAACAATTTAAAAATAAAATGGCAGAAAAGAAATCAATAATCGAAGAAGCAATGTTGGATATTAAAAATATTCAAAATGCTCTTAATGCTAACACAAAAGAAATACTTCGTAGCGTTGCTAAAGAAGAAATTGATAGTGTTGTAAAAGAATCTCTTTCAAGAATGGAAGAAGTTTATGAGGAAGAAGAATTAGAGGATGACACTCTTGATATTGAAGGTACTGAAGAAGTAGCTGATGATATCACGTTAGGTGGTGACTCTGAAGAATTAGAAGGTGGACTAGATAACATGGGTGACTCTGAAGAAGTGGCTGCTGAACCAGAAATGGGAATGGAACCAGAATTAGGAATGGACGTTGATGCGTTAGATGGAGAGGACATGGATATGACGGGAGCATCTGATGATGACGTAATCGCAATTTATAAAAAAATGAGTGGTGAAGACGAAATCGAAGTTGTTGGTGATGAGCTTCATTTAAATGTTCAAGAGCCAGGTGAGTATATCGTAAAGTTAGATGCATTAGAAGGTGAAGAAGAAGAAGTGGATATGGATTCTAGTATAGGAGACTTAGACATAGAAGATGAAGCTGGAGATGATGTAGAATATGATATTGAAATGGATGATGATTCTGAAGAAGCTGAAGGTGGTTTACCAACTGTAGGTGGTGAAGAAGAATCTGAAGAAGAAGGTGGAGACATTGAAGGTGTTGAGTCTGAAGAAGGTGAAGAAGATGAAGAATTAGATGAAACTAGATATGTTGGTGGAAGAGTGGCGAAAGTTGCAACATCACATACTAATGCTAAACTTCAAAAAGAAGCTTTATCAAAATCAAAAAAATTAGTTTCTGAAACAGCTAAGAAGTATAATACTTTATTAAAAGAAGCTACTAAGCTAAAAAGTGAAAACGAACAATTCAGAGGTGCATTAAAAGAATTTAGAACTAAGTTAATTGAAACTGTAGTTTGGAATACTAATCTTGCAAGTGTTACTAGTTTGTTCACAGAACATTCTACTACAAAAACTGAAAAAGGAAGTATATTAAAAAGATTTGATGATGTAACAAGCATTAAAGAATCAAAAAAATTAGCTAAAACTATTGAAGGTGAATTGGAATCAAGAAAACCAATTTCTGAAGCAGTTGAGAGCAAAATTATTAAGGAAGCAACAACAAGTGTATCAAAAAAGTTAAATGAAAGTAACGCTTATGCTGACACATCTACAAAAAGAATCATGGATTTGATTAATAGAGTAGAAAAAAGATAATAAAAATAACCTATAACAAAAATAAAAACAAAAAACAAATTATGTCACATTTATTAACATCTGGACAAGTTGGGAACATCGGATTAAACCACATGAAGGCTATCCGTTTAGAAACTCAATCAAAATGGGATTCATTAGGATTCTTAGAAGGTCTTAAAGGTCACGTTAAAGAAAATATCGCTCAATTATATGAAAACCAAGCGTCTACATTATTAACTGAGTCTACATCAAGTAATTCTTCTGGTTCTTTCGAGACAGTTGTATTCCCTATTGTACGTAGAGTATTCTCTAAATTATTAGCTAATGATATCGTATCAGTACAAGCTATGAATATGCCAATTGGTAAATTATTCTATTTCGTACCACAAACATCTAGTCGTGTTGACCAAAATGGTGTTGCTGGAAACAATTATTCATCTAATGCTGCATCTGATGTATACGGAACAACATTCTCAGCACATACTGGTATGGCTGCTGAAGGTATTCCTTCATGTGTATTACCAGCTGATGGAACATGTGTAGTTACACCATTCTTAGCAAAAAATCTTTATGATTTATTTTATAATGATGGTTTATTTGATAACTCTAAAGGTACTTTAACTATTCGTACTCACGCTGGTCCACAAACATTGTCTATGGATTCAAACGGTGCTTACACTATTAGTGCTCCAGCTTCAACTTTAGCTACGTCTACTGATGGTTCTGTAAGAAGTATTATTTTAGCTATCTCTGGATTTTCTCCAAATAACTCAAACAAAGCAATCATGACTGGTGCTGATGGGAACCAAATGGATACTGAGTCTTTCTTAGCTTCATTACACGTTGTACCTTCTGCTGGAATTAATGACCAAGATAATAACGTTATTATCGCTGCTAACAAGGAAATTCCTTTTAGATTAGTAACACAACAATACGGTAAAGGTATCGTAGATTATTCTTCATTGACTGATTCTACTGGTAACTTATATATTGAATTAGATTTACGTCACCCAGTTGGTGTAACTGCTACGGGAGCTGCTAACGCTGGAACGTCTACATACGATGGTTATGTTGGTGCATCTGCTACTACAGTATCTGCATTTACATTCACTGCTGCATGGGGTGAATACGCATCATTAGAACTAGAAACTGAAATGGGAGAAGTATCTTTCACATTGGATGAAGTTGTTGTTGCTGTTGAAGAAAGAAAATTAAGAGCTACATGGTCTCCAGAGTTAGCACAAGATGTTTCTGCATTCCATAACATCGATGCTGAAGCTGAATTAACAGCTATGTTGTCTGAACAAGTTGCTGCTGAAATCGATAGAGAAATCTTAAGAGATATCCGTAAAGCTGCTGCATGGCAATTACGTTGGGATTATAATGGATGGAGAAAAGCTTCGACTTCTGCAAGTCCTTATACTCAAAAAGAGTGGAACCAAACTTTAATTACTAAATTAAATCAAGTTTCTGCACAAATACATAAATCAACTCTTAGAGGTGGTGCTAACTTCATCGTTGTATCTTCTGAAATCTCAGCTATCTTTGATGATTTAGAATACTTCCACGTAAGTGATGCTAACCCAGAGCAAGATTCATACAACATGGGTATTGAAAGAATTGGTTCTTTAAGTGGACGTTACCAAGTGTACCGTGACCCTTACGCTCCAGCTTACTCAGTAATCATTGGACATAAAGGTAAATCATTGTTAGATACTGGGTACATTTATGCACCATACGTACCTTTACAATTGACACCAACAATGTATAACCCATTCAATTTCGCACCAGTGAAAGGAATCATGACTCGTTACGCTAAGAAAGTAGTGAACAATAGATTCTACGGTCACGTGAGAGTTGATGGAGTTCAAACATTTAACATCAATGAATTAAGATAATATAATTTCTTATATAAACATTAAAAGTCTAATCGAAAGGTTAGACTTTTTTTGTGTTATATACTTTTATTAATACAAACTAAAAAATCCGAAGATATAATACCTTCGAATTTTTATGTTAACTCCTTTATTTTTATTTAAGCTTTTGTACCACAGCTGGAACAGAACTTATCTCCTTTACCTAACTTACTACCACAAAATGTGCAGTATACTTTTACTTTAATATCATCTACAGTATTTATTTTTTGTGATACTGGTAACATTTTACATTCAATAGTATGGAATGGTGAAAATTCAAAATCCATGACTACACTTTTTATTTTTTGTTCTGATGTAGAACCTTGTTCAACTTTACCAGTTTCTATTTTATTATTTAAATTTACATTTAAACTTTTTTCAGTGTTAGAACCTATCGGAGTTGTAAGATTAGCATCGTACATACTACCAGATATAAATCTACTAGTTGTAGTATTATTAAATGAATTATAATTACCACTATTATCTGATGGACTTACATAAGTATTACCAAAATCATGAAGTGAGAGAGTCATTAGTGTTGTTTCTCTAAAAAATTCAACCTTAAAATCTCCGTTATTTTTAATAGCTTTTTTAACTTCTTCAGAGTTTGATACTTCATATGTATCGAATAAGAATTTTTTAGCTACATCAATATATCGTTCTAGGAAAATTCTTTCACCTTGTCTTATAATTAATCCACCTTGAGATATAGCCTTATCGTTAAGGTATATCTTAGCCATTATAACGTCTTGTGTTGGGTTGAATAGTTCTATCTGGAACTCTTGCCCCTTTTGTAGATAATACGTTGGCATATCGCCCGTATTCTTATATAATTTTACTCTACTTTTGTTTACAGCAATGTTTGCTGATGGTACTGGTACCAAATTGTTTTCTTTAATCATATTTTAACTTTTTAATATTTGTTATTATCGTACTAATACCTTTGTTGTTTTAAAACAACTCTAAACCGTTTTAATGGTCGGGACTAATACTGTGGAGTTAACACATGTATAAATATAGTGACTTTTAATAAAATGTCAAATTTTTAATTTTTATTGACCATTTCTTAATTCTACTTGATTAATGATTTCGAACGCTAATGTATTTTTTAGTGTTGTTACTTCTAAGTTTGATGTAACTAAAATATCTAAATGATATATGTTAGGAATCAAACTTTCAGTATCTAGTAAAAAATAATAATTATTATTACTAATTTCAATTGGTTGAAAATCTATAACAGTTAATTCTGAAGTTCCTTCTAAAACATAAATTCTATACTTAATATCACTTATATTTTGAGTTTGCTCTACAGTATATGGTATTCTAGCTGATACTAAAACTTTACGAATATCACCTCTTTTAATTTTTTCTTTATTTTGAATACCAGTTACATTTACTGCTACTTTTTTAGGTAAAGAACCACTATCACCGATATTATAATAATCCATTGAATCTACCATAACGAAAGATAAATCAATATTCGGTCTAGATACACCATTAATAGTTATACCAGTCCATGTATCGCTATACATAGTACAAGAATTTGTTGGTGATGTAGGAACGTTTATATCTATCGAATAAACACCTTTTGTTATGTGATTGACATCTGAGGTTGTATAAGCACTAAATAGTGTGTCAGACTCATCAAATACGTTAACTGAAGGTAATGAATCCAAATTGGTTGGAGAACCACCTACGTTTACATAAAGATAAAGTTTATTGGCCTTGTCTAAGTAAAAGTTATTTCTATCATCTGTAATATGGTTATCATAAACAGTTTCAATAAAAGGTTCATAAAATGTTTGAGTATTGTTTGTAAAGAACCCAACGTATCTTAATTGAGCAGTACTTAAAAGTTCAAATGAACGAGGAAATGCAATACCTAAACCATGATTAGTATCACCAGTAAGTACACCGTTTACATAATCACTAATATCCATTTCTATATTTTCATTACCTTTATCAAAATGTTGTGTTGTTACAGTAATACCAGAAGGTGAACCAGAATAAACTCCAGTACCACCACTCCATGAAATACCAGTTTGTGGACTGGCCCAGTTAGATGACAACGTTGAATATGCTATATTACCAGAAATAGGCACTTCAAAATCATATCCAACACCATTGTCCCATGGTTGTTGAATCTTAAAAAGCATAAGGTCGAAAGAAGATGTTCTATCTTTTGAACCCATCATAGTATTTAACAAATCTTTATCAAAACTACCAGTATTTGTCATCCTTAAAGTGTGTTTAAGTTTAGATAAATCTGTATATGTATTTCCAGTATATAATGCCTTTAATCTAGCCTCATCAAAATGAAATAAGAATCTACTGTATTGTTCTAATCCAATAGCACCACCATAAAATAATTCAGTAACTGGGTTTAATCCAGTATTTACAGTTGAATTACTTACAATTGTATTGTTCTTGTCAAAATATGTACGTATTACCATGGTTTGTTTTATTAATAAATATCACGAAACCTTAATTAATTCGAATGTTTTTAGATAACATTTTATTTTCTAAGTCTTCAGCATTTGCTTTTAAATTAGCTATTGATTTAATATTACCAGAAGAGGTTAAATCTGTAGATGGATTACCACTACCATTGTGAACATGACTAAGTATCGCATTCTTAAGTAATTTTAAATAATCTAACAATATATCACCAAAAGGTAACTGATGTGCATCATTAAGAATATTTAGCATTTCTTCATCAGTAATTAATTGTTCTTGGTCAGTTAGATTAAATCTTGGTGAACCTTCTTTATGTGTTAATAAATTAATTTTATTAGACACAATATTTGTTACCGTACCAGTTTCTTTAGTTTCAACATCTTTTGGTGAAATTATAACGTTGTTTTTAATTTGTATAAAACCTTGAGTTTTTGAATTAAATTCTATTTTGAATTTATTCTTGTCTGATGTTTCAAATTTACCAGCTCTTATTACTATCTCATTATCCTTTTGTGTTATATCTGTATTAAATCTACCTTGTATCGATATATCCTCTGGGTTAGGAAAAACACCAATTAATTCTGATAAAATAGTTTTACTAATTTTTTCACCAGTAACTGCTTGGTCACCATCTTGTTGTCCAAAGGTAAATGGTCTTAAAGGAGAAACAAAACCAGCATCTTTATTTAATAATTGTAGTTGTGATGTTAGTGGTCCGATATATAACCTATCTGAATGTTTCTTTTTATTGCTTTGTATGAAAAGCCAAACAGTTTCACCTTTTTTAGGTATTGCTGATATGTGTTTCGGCATAAGTGGATGACACCAAGCTAAATCTTCTATAGATATTCCATCATCACCACCGACACTTTTAGCACCTTTAATTCTAACTTTGATTCTACCCATACCAAATTCATCGGCAATAGATTCTACTATACCATGAACTAGAAATTTAAAATTATCTTGTTTATACGTATCAGCTATTTTACCTAACTTATTTGTTCCGTTATTACTCACCTTTTAATCTTTTTACCAATATTTTATTTGCATCGTCAAATTTCTTCTCAATTTCAATCAAACGGTCATAATCTTTTAACATATTAATTTTAACTGATTCGTGGTCAGCTTCCAATTGTTTAATATCAAATAAAATTTCATTATTTGACTTACCCTCTAACTCTTTTTTATATTCTTTACTCATATTAAAACTTTTTATCTTATTATTCCATCACCAATACCCATTGAGGTTGTGGCACCTTGTGATAATACTGGTACACCAAGATTACCCACACCTACTGTAGATACTCCAACACCAGGTGGTATTACAACATTAACAACTGCCTCATTTAGTAAGGCATTTACAATTTCCTCAACTCTAATTAGTTCCATTATTTGTTCAACATTTGGACCATCAGCAAACACATCACCTACTTGCCTACCAGACTCCGATTGTCTTGATATTATTCTAGCAGCAATTGCTTGTGCTGAGAGACCAGTTCTTAGTTTAGCACCAACAATTATAAGTGGTGGTGGAAGTGGTGCTACTGGTGCTTCTGGAATAGAAAACGCAGATAATACCATTTTTAAAACACAAGAAATTGACGATAGATTAAGTTCACTCATTATGTTAAACCTTTTATTGTTCTAATAACTTCTTGAGATACACCAACTAGTGATAATATCTGAGTTAATTTATTTTTATTTTTTTCAATATTCTTTTTAATTTGTGATTCAGCTACTAATTTAGCAACTTCCTTCATAACAATAGATAATAATATTTTAACAATCATAGTTGTTATTTTTTTCATCATTCTATTAAATAGAACTTTATTCTTTCTAATGAAATCAACCCCATCGGTATATTCAGCCGTTGGACCGTTAATTATTTTATAATTAACTAAGAATATAATAACAACTTTTGGTGATAATATAACACCTATTATAGCTCTAAGTAGGTTATTTATAATCATCTGAATAAAGTTAAGTTTAACAGTATCTTTATCGTTATCACCTACCTTGTCGGCACTTTCACTAGCCATTCTATCTAGATTACTTGATAGGACTTGAGATTTACTCTCTGTGGTTGTTACATTTTGAATTTCTGTTGTAAATTCATTTAATGTGTCAGAAGGTATCGAACTATCAACCTCTACCGATGTTTTAATTTTTATAATTCCTCTTTGTCTTTCATTTGAACGTTTTTCAATTGTGGATATCTCAGCATTGCTAAATTCAAAATAACTATCATCAACACTATCATTAGCGTTGTCTTCAACCATTTTATCGATAACCGTATTAAGTTTTTCTTCAGAATCCAATTGTTTCCTAGATTTAGAAAGTTTGAATGATATTGAACCGAATATGATATCTATAATTTTACTAACGATATTTTCAGTATTAAATAGTTTTAATGAGTTAATGAAATCATTATTTAAATCATTAAGAGTTTTTGAATCGTAACTTGAATTGGCTTTTATAGTGATTGTATTATTTGGTATCGTACCAACACCAATAGAATTGAATGTAATATCAAATATATCATTCCACGTACTCGTAACACCATCATTTTGTATTAGACCGTATAAAAAAGTATTAAAATCGGTTGAATTTGTTAATGGTGAAGTTATGTCATTATATAACAATTTACCACCAACAGAATTTGGGTCAACTTTTAATAAAGATAAAAAATCTATTTTTTTAACTTCAATAATAATACCAGAACCATTTGTTTTAATAAATGGAGGTAGGCTAGGGTCTATACCACAACTAACAATACTTTTTAACTCTAATTTTAACGCTGATTTAATCTCTTTCTCTATATTCCCTAAAGCATGTATTAATATACTAACTAGAGTTTTAACCAAAGCAACATAACCTATTAAAGATTTAATTAAATCAGTTAAAAAGGTTATGCTATTAGTTTTATTATTCATTGATGGGAATGAAGAATTTAATTTTAACTTAGGCATACCTTCAGTTAAAGTTCTAGCTGCTGCTACATTCCCAAAAATTTTCTTCTTTTGGTCTAAAATAGACATATGACTTTGTTTTATTCTTCTTTTTCGTTATTTGAGTCAGTTTCATTCTTTTTAATCATTTCTCTGATTGTTTTGAAATCATCAAAAGAGGCCGAACCTTGACTTCGCTCATTAACTGTTGTTTCAACATCACCACGATTTTTAATAATATCGCTTTGTAGTTTGGCAAGTTCCAATTTAATTCTAATCGCTGAATCTTTAACTTTTAATAGATTACCTTTTTCTTTAGCAATCTTAGTTATATCATCAACATCCGTTGGTGTTGCACTTGAAGTCACTTCGTTGATGGTCTTCTGAGCATCATTGATTTGTAAACAAGCATCATTATAAGTTTCTTGCATAAGACCTTGTAATGATTCCGAATTGTTTACTTTTACATCTTGTTTCTTTTTTCTTGGCATATCGATTGTTTTACTATAAATACCTTGAATTAAGGTTTTTCTATAAATCCTTTAATTTTAATAAATCATAAAGACCTTTAAAACGTTTCATTGCAACCCTAATATCTTTGGTTGATAAATTTGTGTAGTTTCTAATGGTTTCTAAAACTGAATTCTTATTATATTTTGACCCACCACTCATAGATTCAAAAGCAGTTTCCCAATTTTCTAGAATCTCAAGTAAAACGTAACCTATTTTTCGTTCATTTTCATTAAGTTTCTTTTTAGGTGGTAAATCATCATCATCTAACTCATCTTTAATACCATCTAATAGCTTTTTAATAAAGTCTTCCATAGTAGCATAATAATTATCAATATGATACGTTAAGTCTTCTCTTCCTTGAATATTAGAAGCTACATCTTCATAAGATGCTGTTTGTTTCATATATTTATCATCCTTTATTAGTAACCCTAAAATATAATTTTTAGATATTGTCCCAAAGTATGAGTAAGCTTTTTTATTTCTACCAGGCTCAAATTTATGAGCCTTTGTCATCAAAAATGAGTAGGTATCTGTATGTAACTCTTCAAAAGTAAAACCTTTTCTATATAACTTATATTTTCTAATTATCGATTCAATCATTTTAGAGATTGGAGCATTTAACCATTTGGTAAATATTAAATCTCTATTGATGGTGTCAATAACGATTACCGTAGCACCAGACACAGTTTCGTCTGGTGTTATAGTAACACAATTTTCTTCATAATCTTTAATATCTAAAGTTACATCTATCTCAAGTAGTTTACTATCAGTACTGTATGCATTTAAATTTGGTGTAATGTATGATGCATCAATACTAATTTCTTTACCTAAGTTGTGATTTATTTTTAAGGGTTTATCCTTAACTAAATCAATTATATGTATTTCTCTAAATTCTAAAAATTTAACAACGGCAGCTTCTTCATCTGGACCAAAATACATGTCGTTTTTTCTTTTTCGTCCTCGTTTAGCCACCATTTATGCACTTAGTGTGTCATATGTTATCCCTCTATCTTTTGTGTGGTAATATTCTTTTTTAGCTTGTGCTAACCACCATCTTGCCTCAACTGGGTCAATCTGTTCTTTATATGAAGAGAATAAAGACCCTTCACGAAGGTTTAAATGTTTATATCCAAAACGAGGTATAATCATTACTCTAACATCTTTGAATGTCATACGTAATAAGAATTCGTAATTGAACATTAATTTAATCCCAGCTTTAATACCACCTAGACTTTCAAAAACTTCTTTTTTAATAACCATTCCGTCAATATTAAAGTTTTGATAAGCTAATAATGCATTTAAATCTAAAATACCTAACTCATCTGAAAAGCTTTGTGCCCATACAGCTTCATTGCTAAATCCAATAAATTGTCCAGCAGCATCAACATCTACGATTATTGGTAAAAATAAATCAACATTTTGATGTGCTTCTCTATATTTAACAGCATTTTTAAACCAAACACTAGCGTATTCATCATCTAATTCCAATACTGAAAACCATTCAGTTTTAGCAACACTAACACCATAATTAATCTGTGATGCAAAATCTGTAAGTCCATCATTTTCAGCAATAACTACAGATTCTTTATAATCACCATATTCTAAAGTTTTTAAGTATGTAACTACATCACTTCCTTTAGGTGCAACAATTACCAATTCATCTGGTCTTACTGTTTGAGCGATAACACTTTCAATAGCGTTATCTAAATATTTTTTAGTCTCATCATTCAATTCATGAACTGGTAAAATTACCGATATATTTGTCTTTTCCATATTTTCTATTTTTTATTGAGCGTTAGTTGTTTCTGTTAAAGATTCTTCTAAACGTTCTAATGTTATTTTTAATTCGTTAATTCTATTTTCTTGAATATTAGTATAAACTGATGTTAAAACTGTTTTTTGGTTTTCTTCAGTATACTTACCAGCACTTTCTTTCATAGAAGTTAATAAATCTTCTGGTAAAGAATCTTCGAACCATACTTTTAAATATGTTGCGATTAATTCTGGTATATTTAATGTTGTGTTTGTCCAAACACCATTGTTTTTAACAGTTGAATTACCAGCTTCATCTTTTGATTCCATCCATTCTGGTACCATATTAGGAATTTTACCGATAATTGGTGTATTACATTCCATAGCTTCTAGTGGGAAGGTACCAAAACCAGCTTGGTCATCAATCCAAACAGCTAAACAAGACTTACCTAATTCAGTAGCGAATTCTTTTCTTGGTAAACCTCTTAATTCTCTAAAAGTAACCCACTTGTAAATTGGGTATTGTAAACAGAAAGATTTTGCAATTTTAGCAGCATCACCTGGGTTCCTAGTAACAATAGAAATGACTGGAACTTTAGGTTTCTCACTTTCTACAAAATAAGAAGGTATAGATACTGGAACTACGTGAGTATTAATAGAAGGGAATAATGATTTAACATAATCCGCTTGTTTATTACTAGTTGTAATTACATCATTGAATCCATAATCAACATTCCAACGTTTACCAAGATTTAATAATTCTAGTAAATAATCGTAGTTTTGTGAAAAAACTATTTTCTTACAAGGAAAACCTTTAACTTGGTCCATTATGTTTGAGAAAATCTCTGGAATAATAATAAAGTCAGATGGTCCAACTTTTAATTGTTGACTCTCAATTGACATGTGTGGTAATGCGGAATATTCAGCACCTAACCAATCTGAAAGACCTTGACCATCTTGGTCAATTTCAAATTTATAATCATTTTTCTCATGAAGAATAACAGCTTTAAAACCTAATTCATTTAATGTTTTAACATGCTCATATATATTTGCAATACCAGCACTTGGGTTACCTTTCGTATCCAATGTAAAAAAATACATTGTAAAATCTTTTTTATCTAATTTATCGATAGTAGATTTTACTTCATTAATTTGTTCTTGAATTTTTGTTTTATCTTCCATTTTTATATTTATTTAATTTTTATTATTTTATTTTATTTTATTTTAAGTATTAATCTTCTTCTACTTCTTTTAATATACCGTATTTTATTAATGAGTTAAATGCTATTTTAAATGGTAAGGATGTTTTCTCTAATGCTCTATCTAAACCCAGTGAATCATCTTCAGTTTCGTTATTACCATCCATTACTACATCTAACATTAATCTTATGACATCATATTTAGCAACATCCATGTCTAAACCTCTTTCTCTAGTAACTTCAATTATCTCAGTACCAGTTTTTTTACCACTTTCATCTAGCGTTGTTTTTATTTCCTTATCAGTAATTAAATCAGTTGCGTTAATGCCTAATTGTTTAATTGTTTCTCCAATTGCATTTATATCTATATAATAAATATTTCCACCAAATTCTATCATTTTAATTTATTTCTTCGTAAGTTGTTATTTTAGTATTTAAGATTTTATTTCTTAAATCTTCATCATTTATAAAATCTAATATTGATTCTATCTCATAGTCAGCAGATACGTCTTTATTATAAGATGCTTTTACTTTCACACTTATTTTACCGTCTGGTTTACATTCTAAAGCTTTTGGGTTAGCACTGATTAAAACATCAATATCGTTCCATTTTTGGTCATATTTACTAACAAATTTAATATTGTCAGCTCTACAACCAGTTTTAGATAAGAAGAATAGTGTTGATGGGATACTTTTTTCAATCTCAAGACTAGTAAGAATAATTTCATGTTCTTCATCGTCTTTAATATTACTTAAAAAGTTATTAAAATGGTTCATTAAACCATCTGACATCTGGTCGGCATGACCAAAGATTTCTAGAGGTGCTTCTAAATATAGAAACGAATTAAATTTGTTGATGTCATCAAATTTAAAGAATTCGATTAAATTATAGTTAGTTACATCTTTTTCAGTTATATCGATATCATCGACATACTTTTCATATGTGTAGGCTAACTGACTAATAAAATCTCTTAATACCTCATTTATACAAATTCCAATTTTCATAAATTAAATTTAAGAACTTAATTGGTATAAGTAAAGTGAATTAATGTTTTTTACCTCTAAATAAACCTAAAAATGAAAATTTTTCATCTTTTGATTCAGTGATTACTTCTTTTTTAATTTTATGTAATATTTTTTTATCTTCATTTTCCTCTTCATATTTATCAAATACATCTTCAATAACTTTAATTATTGGATGTCTAACAATATCAGATTTATTAAATTCTATAACACCAATTTGTTTTAGTCCAACAAATTTTTCAACTAAAAATTTTAAAGCACTATCATATTTGTTTTTAGAATCAATTTGTTTAACGTCACCTAAAAATACCATTTTAGAATTTTCACCTAAACGAGTAAGTATAGTTCTAATATTACCTATAGTGATGTTTTGTGTCTCATCTATAATAACTATAGCATTATCAATATTAACACCTCTAAGGTAAGCTATTGGCATAATTTCTATAAAATTTTCAGCTTTAAGTTTAGTAAATAATTCTTTACCTAGTATTTTTTCAAAGTTTCCAGTAAATGAATACATAAATGGTTCCATTTTTTCTTCCATAGTACCTTTTAAGAAACCTATTTCTTCAGATTTTAAAGTTGTTACGGATTTAACTAAAACAATCTTTTTAATCTTATCATTATTTTTTAAATCATGAAGTGCTTGTAAACAAGATATATATGTTTTACCAGTACCAGCTGGTCCAGTACATATAGTTAAATCATTTGTTTTGATTGAATTCGTTAGATTTTTTTGAGTTGCGTTTTTATATTTAATCTCAAGTTTAATTTGTGATAATAATGAACTACCTTTTTGAAATGTAACTTCGTCTTCAGACATTATTTCATTTTTATTAGCTTTAGTTTTTCTCGTTGTCTTCTTTTGCATATATATAACTTTAATGTAACTTTATTATAAATATCTTAATGTTTTAATAAAACATTTTTAAAATTTATTTTTCCTTTATTATATCTTTGAATTTATCATAATCTAATATGTAATCATCTATATCATACACAGTTGAACACACTACTAAAATTTCAGAATTATTAGATAAAAATTCTTGTGAATCCCAAACCATTTCTGGAACCATTATTGCTTCATGTTTAACTAATTTAATTATTTCTTTACTATCTATATAGTCTAGTATAACATTTACAGCACCATTGATACATATTATAAATTGTCTAGTTTTATAATGTGCATGATTACCACGAATTGAATTTATTGGAACGTTATTGACTACAAATAATCTTTTGGGTTCGAAACCTATATTACTAAACTCTAGTGGTAATAGTGAACCTCTATCGTCTTCGAATGATTTAATATTTATTACTTTCGATTTCATTATACATATGTATTTGTTTAATAATATGTGATATTTCATTAATAGTCAATCCTTCATTAAAAGGAATTGATACTGTGGTTAAACTTTTAACTTCCGTTAATGGACAATTACTTCCATCAATCTTATATACATCATGTAAATGTGTTGCATCATAATGTACACCACAACTAATACCCACATCTTTCATTTTACTTATAAATAAGGGTCTATCTTTAACATCTATTCTGTATAGATGATTACTAGTATTATCTAAATTAAATGCTTCATTATAATAATTTCTAACTATTTTTAATGACGATAATTTATCTTTATACTTTGAAAAGTTTCTTAATGCTATATCAGCTTGCATACTATTCATATACATTTTATATCCAGCAAATTTTATTGTCCTTTCCCAGTTGTTATTGGAATAAGTCATACCATTTAATGCTAATTCTTTTAGTTTATTAATTTTTTCTAAATCATTTGAAACTATCATACCACCGTCACAACTTCCAACTGGTTTTGTTGGGTAAAAACTAAAAACCATTAAATCACCATCATTACATTCATTTATAAATTGGTTATGTTCTAGTTTTTGTGCTGAATCGATGATTTTATAATCACCAAAGTCATGTAAGATATAAGAATCCCCAACCCAATCAACATCATCTCTAAAAATATATTTATTTCCAGATGTTAAAATAGCATTAGGGACCACTGGTGGTATCATACTTGGAATAGTTACTGTAATGTCTTTATCTAATAACGCTAAAAAAATAGCACTAGTGGCACTATTAAATGTCACAGCGTATTTAGCACCCACATAATTGGCTATGGTATTTTCTAAATCAACAACTACATCACCATGTAATAGGTTTGTATGATTTGAAGTATCAATTATGTGTGACGGTATATGGAATAAGTTAATCATTTTTGTTAATTTTACTAATTAGATTATCTATAACGTTATACACATTATTTTTAGGTAACCACTTTAATTTTCTACCTAAAGTATCGTTAGATAATTTACTAATCTTTATGTCATTAGGTCTCTTAAGGTTATCATTAATTATTAAATGTTCTTTATAATTTAACTCATATTTATTAAACACATAATCAACAAATTCTTCTAAACTTATTGACATACCAGTTGATATTATCATATCTTCTGGTTTTTCTTGTTGTAACATTAGGTGCATACCTTTTACATATTCTTCTGCACAGCCCCAATCTCGCATAATACTAATATCTCCTAATTCTAATATTTGTTCTAATCCCTTACTGATATTTTTAGCACTATTAACTATTTTCATAGTAACAAACCTTTTATTTCTTAGAAAGGATTCGTGATTACTTAAAATACCCGAACAAGTATATATCCCGTATGTGTCTCTATAATTTGATGTTAACCAGTATGCTGATGTTTTTGCAACAGCATAAGGTGAAATTGGGTTAAATGGTGAATGTTCGTTTAATACAATGTCAGACCCACCATAACATTCAGAAGAACTAGGGTTAAATATTTTACAATTAAAGTCTAAATATTTTACAGATTCTAAAATATTTAAACAACCATTAACTATACTTTCAAATGTTTCAAACGGTTGTAAATAAGAATAACCTACGGAGGTTTGACCAGCTAAATTATATATCTCATCTGGTTTTACCATACTAATTACTTTAAGTACACTTCTAAAATCATTAAGTACCATGGTATATATTTTAACATCACTAAAAACACCCAATTGTTTTAAACCATTAAAATTAGTTATTTCGTGGTCTCTAGATGTACCGTATACCTCGTAACCATTATCTAATAGGTGTTTTGATAATAATGAACCATCTTGACCCGATATACCTATTATTAATGCTCTCTTCATTATATTATAAATTTATCTTTTAATTTTAATTTCATTTTATTCTGCAATAAATTAAATTTACTACCTTCTTCTATATTATCATTTTTGTGTGATGAGTTATGCCAATGCCAAGAAAATGCGTTTTCGAATAATGAATCACTATATTCGTTTTTAATAAACCAACCACTTTCTGTTTTGGTACCAATACCAGCCGAATCATATATTTTATTTTCACCATCCCAAATGGTATTCATTTGCCATTCAGTATTAAAAAATGTAGATGGGAATACAGTAAATCGTCTTATACGATATACCTTTGCCAATAGAACATGGTCTAAAACCGTGCTATCTGGAACTATTTTGGTTTTAACCATTTCCTCTAAACATAGTTTAGCGTGTTCACTTTCTTTTTTTAAATTCATTATTGCCGCACATGGTCCAAAATTATAAAAATCAGTTTCTGAACCCCACATATAGGCCCATTCTTGGTCTAAAATAGGTTTAAAATTTCTTAATAAAACCATGTCCATATCTAACCAAATACCACCATAGTTGTGTGTAACTAAGAATCTTAATATACCACTTTTCATGTAGTGTTTGGTATCGTTGGCGTTTTCTAACTCTCCATTACCTTCAAGGATAGTACCTTTAGATTCATCATTAAAGTTATAAACTCGCATATCAATCAAATGTTTATAAGGTTTGATTAAATCAGTATCTGTTATATCATAATCAGACCATAAAATCAATCTAGTTTTTTCTAAATCTTGAGTCGCTAAATAAGATTCTATACATAATAACTCTTTTTCTGTTTTTATTTCAGAATAAACATGAAAATAAGTTATTTCTTTAGGGTATTCATGTTTCGTATCATCTATATTAGATAAAAACTCCAATCCTTTTTTATAATCTTGGAATAATTCTAAATTATTCTCAATTGTAATATCTATCATTTTAATTTATTATTATATTATTATTATTTACTAATATACCTTAAATATTATTAATAATAAAGGTTAATTATTATTTAAGTTCAATATAACATATCCAAGTATAATCTTTTTTTTCTTCGAAAAATAAAGAATATTTATCTTCATCTTTAATTGAAAGTAATGGTTCTGGTGTAGGGTATTCATCGTCCCATTTATCACCCCATCTAGTTATATCACCTTTAAAAAGTGGTGGCATTTCTTGATAAATTGAAACGTTATTGTTAAAGTAATCTAAATCACCATCATTTTTATCATACCATGTTTTAGAACCAGCATTATCAATAACATATTTACAATTAGCAAGTATTTTTTTTGGTGTATAACAATCACCTTGTTGATAAGGGTAGTTATCTTCAGTCATAATTTTTTTAAAACCAAGACTATGAGCATGTTTTAATCTTTCAAAGAAATTTTGGTGGTCATCGAAGAAAATCATAGTATCATCTTTAGGAAGATGTGACCAATCAGTTTTTAGAAAGTCTTCAGTTTGATAAGTTGAATTTGGACTAGTATAAACTCTAAATCTAGGTTCTGGGTCAATGGAAATTATTTTAGTATTTGGACTAGCTTTCTCAAAAAACCAAGTACCTAGACCTTTCCATACACCACTTTCAATTAAATATTTTGGTTTAAGTTGTCTAACAACAAACCAAGCTGGAAACATATGGGGAGATTTCATTCCACCATTATTATCTGTGATTGGTCTTGATTCATATAGAATTTTAAATTCCTCAATTGCAAGGTTTAATTCATCTCTACTCCATTTTTCTAAAAATTCTACACTCTTTTGTTCTTTTTCCATAATTATTTTTTATTTAAATAAAAGTTATTTTCAATATTCGAAATATGATAACCATATTTCTCACATAAATTTAAAAAGTTTTGTTTATTATGATAATAAGCATATGTAGTTATTTCATCATATGCTACATAAGTTTCATAATAACTTTTCTTCTCAGTTATTTTCATCCTAGCAATCAACACACTTTTTGGTGAGATGGATAAGATATGTTCTAACGCTTCATCACCATTCGGTAATACATCTAATAAAGCACCTAAATGCAATAAATCAAAATCAGATATATACTCTTTAGTTAGTGATTTATAATCCATTACATCAAAGTTTTTATCACCCCACGTTTTTTTAGCTAATATAATAGCGTTATCAGAATAATCAAGTCCAAAATATTTCATATCTTTAAAATTATAACGACATAATTCAAATATTGCACCGCAACCACAACCAATATCTAAGATACTGTTTGGTTTGTTTGTGTTCAATAATTTAATAAATGATATCCAATGTGGTGGATATTTATCAATTGATGATAATTCTAATAAATTTAACGCTAACTGTTTTGTAAAAACATTACTATTTTTCCAAGATTCATTTACATTGCTCATATACCATATTTATTAATACTTTCGCCCCACCTTGAAAGTGGAGAGAATTAAATTTTATTTCTTTTTGTAATCTGTTATTATAAACATATGCTAAACCATTTCGTATTTTATAGTTTTTATGACCATTAATAAAATCAAACCCTTGGTCTGGAACATTTATGTTGTGGTCATATGTTGAATCGTTAATAATTTGCATCATCTCACCTACTTTACCAGGACCACCACCACAATCAGAACAATAATGGAAAAATTCTAATAATGTCATATCACAAACACCACCACCTAAACCACAATCTTGTCTAACGTGAAAATGTGATGCTATTTTCTTAAAATTGTAGGAATTTTTATCCTTATATGTATTCATTATTAACTTACATAGATTTCTTATTCCTTCTAATGTAATAAAAGAGGCAATCGCTGCTGTTCTATGTAATAGTGTCATATCATACTGATTAAATTTTATCCATTCTTCATTAACATCAACAAATAACATTACATCAGAATCTGTATAAAAAATTACATCTAAAGAGTTTTTCTCCATATAATTTTTTAATATAAACCATCGTTGATAGCAGAATATCTCATAATCAACTGGTGTTGTATTTAAATGAACATAATTTTCTCTAAACTCATCACATTCGTTAAAATTATCACTAATTGATTCAAATTTAAACGTTGATGACTCTACTGGTGGTTTAGTATCACCAATAAGAATAACTTCATTATTTTTATTTGCTTGTTTTAATGTACATCCTAAATAATCTTGATATCCTTTGTGTATAAAAACTACTGGTATCATATTAAAGTTTTATAAATTTTTTCTTGAACACCTTTTAATGTAAACATTAATCTAGCATTTCTTATATTTGTTAACATTTCCTCTTGATTTACAGAATTAAGAAGTGTTATAATAAATTCACCATCAGATGCTTTATCTTCTGGTATTCTAATAATTATTTTACTATAATCTATATCATTTTCGTATGGTAATATAACATTATCAGCAAATAATACTGGTATTGTATTAAGATGAAATGCTTCAAAAAATCTGTAAGAAGATAGACCTAAACCTTTAGGGCACAAGGTAAATAATGATGAACTAAGTGTTTTTCTATATTCACTAAATTCTATTTTTTCTGATATTAAAATATTTGAATTGTCACCAAGAGATGTTTTTAAATTACGTCTAATATTATTATTGAATGCACAAACTAAATTAGCTAGATATTTTTTATTTTCATTTAATGGTCTATCATCTATCGTCCAGAATGGTAGTAATATATATCTATCATGTTTTTTATCTGTATTGAAATTTAACACATATAAGTTTTCATATTCATCAATGAAGTTAAACACATTACTAGCATTAGTATCATGATTCCAAGTTACGATTACTTTATTATTTATATATTTTTTACAATAATAATCACATACCATTTTAATATTTTCTCTTTGACCCCAGAATTCTAACAGTTCTAAGTAAAATCCAACAACAACTATTGTATCTGAATCTATATCATCTACTATATCAAATAAATCGAAGTTTTTATTTTCAGTATCATTACTTCTAACGTTTTCACAGAAAATATCAAAATTATCTAATATATCTTGTCTACCACCATTTAAGTATTCTGATATATGAGCATCATTTGCTGTTATTTTAACATCATTAAATACTTGTTTATAATTTATTATATGTGTTTTAAGTTTATTTTTAACCATATTATAAATATTTAGTTAGTTGTGTATTAAAATTATCTTTTAACATATACAAATCACGTTCTATAGATTCTGGATGAACCCATTTAAATGGTGCTGTTCTACAAGCACCTCGTATATTAGGTTTAAATTCATGAACACCATTCCATTCCTCTTCTATTTTGTCTCTTTCTCCAAGTACCCAAGGTAAATATATTTTATTAAAATAATCATCAATACAATTTTGTTTAGAGACACTATCTTTATAGTAGTTTACTTTTTTAAAAACTTGGTCTGGGAAAGTGTACGAATAATGATACATTTGAACACCTAATTTATCCCACAATGAATTACTATCTATGTGTTTTCTAACGATATTAGAACCAGATGGGTATTTTATTGTTGGTGGTCGATGTGTTTCCCAAGTAGAACCTTTAGTGTATCTAAATATACGTAAAAAATTATCACGATTTAACTCAAAACCAGTTAAATAATCATCAAAACCACCATAGAATGAACAACTTCTAACACCTACACTAGTAGGTTTCTCATCTTCTAGATATTTTACCATATTTTGAAGGTCGTTAGTTCTATATACTTCATCTGAATCTAGATTCCATATATAATCTATATCATCATTTATATTTTCCATATATGCTTTACATTGGTCATCCTTTTCATTGAATTGGCCATGTACTATTTTAATCTTATTTTCTGGGTCTGGAAATTCATCAAGTATTTTATTTGTATTATCTAATGATGTTGTTCTACCTTGTTTTTGCCAGTATGAAACTGGACCTTCAGCAATTAGTATTTGTTCAGCAAATGGATATACTTGCTCCAAACATTGTTTAAGGACGTAATCACCTTCAAATACTATCATTCCAAATGCTATTTTCATATTTTTATTTTTTCTTTAATCTTAACTAATTCATAATGATATTCATCGTAAATAGCTTTTAATTCTTTATTGTTATTATATTCTGTTAGTGGGGTATAAATATGATGCATCGTTGATGGGATATAAGAATCTCCATTATCAACGAATTGTGAGAAATGAGTAAATACCAATTCTTGTTCTTCACCTTCAAATTTTATTTTATTATTACCTAATAATTCTAACGTTTGCCAATGCCATGGGGCTCCATGACCTATATTTTTATCTATATATATTTGTTCTGGTGTACATACTGTTGTGAAATATTCTAAATACTTTTGGTCACCACATGTGGCGTATTCTGGGTGTCTTTTATTCAACACTGAATTAGCCCACCAATCACATAATCCTTTACCAATATCTATATCTTTAAAGTGAACTATACCTACATTATATAACCCTTCTGGTCTAGTTGATGATAAAGGGAATTGTCTATGTCTAAACATACCAATCTCTCTATCACCTATCTCATTTAAAATCATATCAAAGCTTGTGTGAAGATATATATCTGAATCAATGTATGTAACTTCTTTAATGTCATTTATTAATAATTTACTTAAAAAATATGAAGCTAATGACCAACAAAAATATTTATATTCATTATCTCTTAAATTTTTAAGTTTTGGGTCATTATTTGTGAATGAATCAACATTATAAATAATTAAAGAATCACATTCATGTTTTTTAAGTTCAACATATGACTCGTTATCAATACATAGATAATGTAATACTATATCATCAGTGTGTCTAATTAATGATTCATATAGAACTAAACCTTTAGTAAGGTAATTTATATCCGATACAGTACAAACATGTTTCATATACCAAAATTAATAAGTTTTCTATTATTGTAAAGTGTCCTATCGTGGTTCTCATGCTTTGAGTTAAGTCCATGAATAGTATCTCTGTTTCCATGTCCCCAATCTGGATGTTCATGTTTAATTATTACGTTGTTAATATAAGTTTGTTTTTTCAACATATTGGCAACATCCATAAATTCGTTATCGCACCAAACTGAAATATATTCTGGATTATAAATATAGTTAAACCTATCGTAATATTTTTTACCTAAAATTGATAAAGTATTTAATTTATTACCTTGGTAACCATCGTTAAACCACAATACACCATCTGTATCTGGATATAATTCTAACATTTTTCCTTTAATGATAGTATCGTAACCTTTAACTTGTGGAATCATATCATCGGAAGCTAATAATAGTATATCAAAATCAACACCTTCTAAATCTGCATTTACCGCAGCAATTTTTGATTTATTATCGGTGAAATTTAATGTAACAGTATCATACGCTGAAATAATTTCTTTTATCTCATCATTATTCATTGTTTCATCATCAATATCACAACTAACAATTATTCTAGTATTTTTATCATCTAGTTTAGATATATACTTATTTAACACCGTTAAAAATTTATGTGGTCTATTCCTAGTTGGAAATTTAATTACTAAATTCATTTATTATTTTTTTTCTTTATTGTTATATTTTTCATCTAAATTGGTTTGACGAAAACCTTCTATAATATCTAAACCATCAATGATAATGTTAGCGGTGAATTTAATAACATAATGACCATTAAACTCAACAATTTTATCAAATTTAATATTTTCATATTGATACTCTAAGAAATCATTAGCACCCATAGTCTTATACGTAACAAAATTAACTTTAGAAAATGTTAACATATCTATTTTACTTGGGTCAACAATAGCTTTCTTAACCTCACTAATGAAGAGTCTAGATGTTCTATTGTATTCATCTGGATACACACTAACATAAAACTCTAAAAGTCTCTCAGAATCGTTTATTTTACGTATGTTTAATTTTTTAGTATATGTTTCTATTTCAAATTTTGGTATGAAATCTCTACCAATAATTATTGGTTTCTCAGTTTTATTGGTTGCGAAAAATTCATTTGAACTAATTTCACCATGACTAACAACATCTTCACCTTCTTCATTTTGTTTTTTATCTACTTCATCAAATATACTAATATATTCATTATCCATAGCACCATTACCACTAGTTACAATTTCAGAATTATCTAAAACTATCTCTAAAGGATATGAATCTTCATTATCAACCTTAACTTTAGATAGTCCAGCTTTTTTTGTTCTTTTAATTGTTTTAACTATTGGCATATTGTTTTCATCATATCCAGTAATTTCCGAAGACATACTCTCAGTTTCTCTAAGTACTTTATAAGTTCTCCAACGCATATCTAAAACTTCTTGAGTGATTTCACCTTGTTTTAAAGAGTCAGCTAAAGTGCCTTGATTATTTCGTTTAACTTTAATTGTTACTGCTTGAGTGGAATCACCTAATTGTGAAAGTGAATTTTTTTCAACACTAGCCATTGCTAGTGAAATTATTGCCATTTTTTTATTTAACCAACTTTTTAAACTCATTACTCAATTATTAATTTATATTGTTCTATTATTTCTTTAACGATATTACCACTTTTAAATTTATCAATATCTAAAGGTATTTCATGTAAATCTTTAGATAAAATATTACCATAAGAATCTACATCATAAATCCAACCTTGTTTACCACACATCCATCCTTCGATAGTTGTTCTACCTAGTAATATACCAGCAGTCTCATCACATTGTTGAATATACTTTTCAACATTTGGTGTTGGTTCGTGATATTTAACATGGTCTTGACCTTCAATCATTTCATCTAAATAAGTTTCATTTTTCTTACCAACAATCCATAATTCATTACCTTCTTTTTTAGTAACGGTTATTAGTTCTTGAATCGTTTGTTTTCTTAGGTAATCTATAGTACCTACAAATAATATACGTTTACCACCTTTTCTAGGTGGTGTAATAACTGGTTTAAATTTTTCAGCATCTATTGGATTATAAATAACTGAAACATCATCTGATTCCACACCGAATTTGTTGACAATGTATTCCTTAATTTCTGGACGTATTGCTATATATTTCTTTATTTGTGTTGATAAGACTGGTTCTTCTAGACTAATAACTTCAGAATGTATAGAAGAAATCATTGGTGTATCTGGGAACATCCTTAAAAGATGGTCGGTAACTGGTTTATGATTCACATGTATTACATCGAAATCTGTATTATCTATTTTATAAAGTGAACCTTCTTGAGTAACTACTGGACCTTGAGGAGTATTTATGCTAGTCTTACCATCACCTAACTTATAACTAGGTGGTTCTTGTAGTGAATACATTTTAACACCTAATTTATGTGCAGCTGATAGTAATGGTTCGCCAATATTTGAGCATATACTAACATTACAATTATCTTTAATTAATTGTTTAGCTAATTCGAATACGTATAGTTCAGAACCAGTATAATTAGCGAAACTTAAACATCCAATAAGTACATTTAATTTTTCACCTTTACGTAATTCTCTTTTTATAGATACTGGTAATTTATCTTTAAATGTTTCAGCAAATTGAACTCTATTGATTTCCCACTGTTCATTTGTCATACCGATAGATTGATGATTGATTCTAATGGAGGTGATAACACCTATTTTAACATCCTTAATATAGTTTTCAAAACAAAATGTTACATCATAGAAATGAAAACCTTTAACATCTTTATTGAACTCAGTTTTAATTTTAGTTTTATCAACAGCAAAGAAAAGTCCATCAACAACCACGGTTTCCTCAACAGATTGACCTAAATCATCTGAATAAGAAGATAACCAAGTTTTACCTTCGTGTGTATGAGCAACACGCCCATACATTTTCTTAGGTTTTGACCACCACTGACCAGTTTCAGCCATATATTTAGTACCAGCAACACCTAAGATACCATATTGAGGATTCTTCTCAAATGTTTTAAGTAATTTCTTACCCCATTGTTTAGTTTCAACAGTTAGGTCATGATGTAAAAAAACTACAATATCGTGTTTAGCCTCAGATAACCCTTTATTATATATTTCAGTTAACGAAAATTCACCATTATTTTCATACCCTAAAAATTCTATTTTATTATATAGACCAGAAGTTTTTTTTATATGTTCTTCATATGTTTTCAAATCGTATTGTGATGAACAAACAACACTTATACCTCTTACTGTAACCATATCTTAATTTATTTAATACCAGTAGACCCGAAACCACCAGAACCACGTTCTGTATTTTCATCTATAGTATCTACTTTATTTAATATTACATGGTTATTAGCTATAACCGAACTTATAACAGCTTGGGCTATTCTATCACCATTTTTTATTCTGAAATTACCATCACTATGATTTATTAAAATAACTTTAATCTCACCACGGTAATCTGCATCAATTGTTCCAGGTGAATTAAGTACTGCAACACCATTTTTGGCAGCTAAACCACTTCTAGACCTAATTTGTATCTCATTATTCATTGGTATCTCAAAATATAAACCAGTAGGGATTATACTCCATTTTCCAGATTCTATAATTACATCCTCTTCTAAATTTGCTCTTAAATCAAAACCAGATGAACCATTGGTTGCATACTTTGGGTCTTCATTTTTGGACTCATTTTTAAAATTAAACTTAAATTTAAATTGGTCTGGATTAACAACAAAAGTCGATTGTTGGAATTCCTTATCAAAATCTTCTTGTGTATAGTCGTTATTAATATCGGCAACATCAAAGATTCTATCTTTCATTTTATCAACTATACTCATTATTTCTTAATTTTTTCGTGTTTAACAGCAAATACGATAGCACTTTTCAACAAATCACCAATAGTTGAGTTGTGGTAAGTGGCCATTTTATCATCTGTTTTATCAAAATTTAAAATTGCAGTAAATTCTTCTTCAGTAATTTTAACACCATTAGATAATGCATAATACACACTTCTTTCACCTACTCTCATAGAAGAAATATCAGTATTAAATTCATACATTTTACCTTGGTTTTTTCTATGCCATTCAGAAAGACAAGGTGTGTAAAGATTAGCTTTACCGATTTGGTGTAAAAGACAAACTTTAAGTAATGAAGTTTGGTCAACTTGTTCTTCTTCTGGTAATGCGTTATTAAATTTAACAGCATAAGAACCAACTCTTAGAAGATGGTCGATTAGACCACCATCAAATGCGTTGTGTAAGTCTGTCATTGTTGAGGCTGGTGCCGTAATAAATGGTTCACCTAAGAATGTTATTAATTCTTCGGTCATAAAGCCTAATTTATTTGCAGTATCAAAATACTTTTTTGAGTTAGATACTATTTTTTCTTTTTCTAAAGACATGATATTATAGTTTATAATCTTGTTATTTATACAAATATACTAACTATAAACTATAAAATCAACCTTTTAATAACATTAAAGCGTGTTTTTTTCTAAAACTTCTACTTTAGTTTCTTTCTCTACAATTAAATCTAAATACAATTTTCGTCTTTCTTCAGTAACTTTATCCATAGAATACGTATCTTTGATTGTTTCGTGAAGATTATCTTGTAATGTTTTAACAACATCTGGATTTTGAATTAATTTTTTAATAGCAGTGTACCAATCTTTTTTATTTTTATTTGAATCGATAAGAATTCCATTAGCAGATAAATCGAAACCACCACCATATTGAATAGCATTTTTAATATCAATTTGGTATGGACCAGAATCTTGAGCAATAATAGCTTTATGGTGAAAACCAGCTTCAATTACTTTTAATTGTGATTTAACTTTGTTGAAGATATTACCTTCAATCGGTGCTAAAGAGATATCAAACAAATTATAGTTTGTAGCATATGATGATATTGGTTTTGTCCAAACACGTCTATAAGCTTCATTAGCAATATCTTTATATTCTTCATTAGGTGAAAATCTCATTAAAAAATCTTTATATTCTGGACTTACAGTTTTGTAATCATCTGTAAATATCTTTTCGTATTGAAACCAAACACTCTCGGTTGGTTTAATCGCTCTAGATATCTGTTCACCAGTTGCCTTATTAATGTCAGTATGTGAACCTCTAATATCAAAACCACATAAAACAAATTGTACTTTATCCAATAAACCGTCAAGTCTTAATCTACTAACAACGCCATTTAATATTTTTAAATCATGTAAATGTGAAGAACCACCTAACCATCCAATACGGACTCTATCTGAAGGTTCTAAATTAGGTATATATTGTTTTTCTTTTGGGTCTATTGCATTTGCAAGAACAAAAACGTTCTTATTAAATTTAGCAATTTCTTCAGCAAAAATAGATGTAGTTGTTGTAACGTTTTGAGCTATCTTAATATTATTTAATATCATTTTATCGATACCAGCTTCTTTAATTAAATGATATGCTGGATGATGTTCGCCTGGTGCCCAATAATCATCTAAATCCATAATAGAAACAATACCTAAACGGTTAAGTTTATCAATAACTACTTGCATGTTATCATAATGACCTAGAGTTCTGTGGTAATGAACAATATCATATTGTTTTAACCATTCTTCATTATCTAAATTTGGTTCATGGTCTATATCAACGTGGAATTCGTTAGGGTAGTTAGCCTCTAATGCTAAATGTGGACTTGTTGAACGGAAATAACCTACTCCAGTTCTATCACTAGGAACGACTAATACTTTTAATTTTCTCATATATTTTGTTTTAAAAACTTTTATTAATACCTTAAATATATTACATAAAAAACATTAGTAAATAAAAAAAGGTCAATTAAGACCTTTTATTTTTATTTTAATTTTTAATTGTTTATTTTGTTTTTGTTTTGGTATTTAATTTACCTTCTTTAATTAAAACATTAATGGTTTTTTTAATCGCTGTTTCAGTGATTCTTTTTTCATAACCATCTTTAAAATATTGACCAATACCTTCTTTAATCATTTCTTGTAATTCTTTTTTACTAACTGTAATCATTTCAGAATTAGATTCTCTACGACTTTCTCTTAATGGAGCAGATTTAGGTTTATCAACTAAATCAGATACATCATCAAGAGTGAAATTAGATGGTGGACCTTGTAACATAGGTATAGGACTTTTCATCATAGCTTCTTTAATTGCTTGAGGTAATTTTGAATTCATTACTTGTTCGTCAGTATACATTTTTGGTTCCATAGATGGAGTCACTTGTGGTTTCTCATCGTAATTTGGTTCCCTTTCATCTCTCTCATCATAAGATGGTGACTTACTATAGTTATCAGAATAATCTTCACTTAGTTGTCTAGATGAGGTTTGTTTTGGTTCTTCACCACTTATTTTATTCATTACAGCTTTTGACTTTGCAAGAATTCCTTTAAGTGATTCTAAATTAACTGGAGCTGGTTGTGTCATTATAATTCGTTATTTATTTCTTCATTATCAATTGGTTCTTCACCAACATCATTTGCTTGAGGTTGTTTGTTATCAAAACTAACTCTAGCTTTTATATTTTTAAAAGTATTAACTTTTTGACCTTTTATAAAATTACCTTTCATATCACCATTTGGATTATAAGAATCAATAGATGCATCATAATCTGAGACTGGTTTTGACCACCTCATTTTTGTTGGTATGAAATTAACAATCCTATCCAATCTAAATATCTTCCACTCACCGTAGTTTTTACCAGTTCTAGACCCACCATTTATTTGGTAAGCCCTAACAGCATTAAAACCATTTTCTAACACACCAAAAACATATATTTGAATATACCTTTTACTTGGAGTATTTTCACCTTCGTCCAAATATTCAATATTAACATTAACTTTTTGGTTAATAATATCGATTATTTGACTTTCAGCAACGTCTTCAGTTAATAGAAGTTTCTTATCGGACTCTTCTAATATAACTTGTTGATATGTATTGTAAAGTTTCATTTATTATTTTTATATAATTACTTGTCCTATATTAGCAGAAGTATTAGGATGTACATAATCAGAACCAGCTATTGGTGTTGGTCCGTATCCCCATAAACCAGCATTTAGAGTAACTTGTGGGTCACGTCCAGAACCAGGCACAGATGCTACACCATTAATATCCTCAGTATTACCACCATTATAATTAGTAATTGCAGCGTACACACCATTTGACACACCATCTCCAGTTCCTCTACCATTAAAAGGTGAAAGTGAATCGGCCATTGCATTTGTGCTTGTAACACCGTATGCATCATTTACGTTACCAGTTATTTGTGGGTTTTTATAAGGTCCTTGGAAATTATATTTTGCTGTTCCAATTTTAGTTTGTTGGATAATAGATAATCTTCCAGAGTTAGGGTATAATGTATTACCATTTATTGCATAAAATTCTAGTGGTGACTGAGCACCGTTATAAGGAATTGGCATAATTTATAGTTTTTGTTTTTTATCGTTATTCATGTATTCTATTAAATATCTAATATCTGATATTTCTCTATTAATATTTTCAGACATAGACTGTTTATTTGACATAATCTTATTTTTATTACTACCATCGTGGTCACTTTTTTTATCTAATCTAGGTGTACCACCAACAGATGTAGGGTCTTTTTCATCTCTAAATTGACTATTTGGGTCAGTAACAGATTTTATTTTCCTACTTAACTCATCTTTTGTTCTTTCTTGTTTAACAGCATTTGAAAGTTCAGTAAATCTTTCTTGACCACCTCTTTCATTAAATTCACCACAATCATTATTTTCCTCACATTTTTGTTTAGATTTAGATACTCTAGATAATTCCATAGCATAAGCTTGATGAGATTTATTATCAATATCAGATTGTGTTGTTATTTTATTTTTAGCTATATTTTTATTCATTTAAATATTTTTTGTTTGTTCTTCTTTATCATCTAAAGATGTTCTTAAAGTTTCAATATCAGTTTTAGATAGTTGTAGTTTTTTGATTAATTCCTTAAGTCTTTTTGCTGGGTCTTCAGATTTATTTATAACATCAAACACATCACTTTTTTTAACTAAGTCATCAATCTTCTCTTCAACACTTCTTTTTGTGATAATTTTATTCTTAATTTTATTATCATCTTCGTAAACACCATTATTAACTGATATACCACCAGTTCTAGAACCACCAAAAGAATAAACAGCAAACCATGGAATATTTTGTCTATATCGACCAAATACTCTATCGGTAGTTGTTGAAGCACCTTTTTCATAGTCTGAATCATCATTGTAAGGTTTATCTACTGGACCAGTTTCTATTTCACTATTACTAGTAACGTTTCTTTGATTACCACTACTAGTGATGTCACCTCCGACTAATTCATCTAATTGTTTTTTATTTATTTTCATAAATTGTGTTTTATTATAAATATAATGGAATTGTAGAATATTTATAATAAAACCTATAAATTATGGCTTTTAAGACAAAATTAGACTATTCAAGCAATAGACAAATAAAACAATATCCAGAAACTGTTACAGTTTTATCTGGTGCAACATCATTTGGTGTTGTTTTTAGTGCATTAACAACGGGTCCAGATTTAACTACTACTGCCGTTACGGAAAACTATACATTAATAGCTAGTACTTTTTCTGGTAATAGTGCAACAACTGTATATGACTGGTATGATGATAGAATGGAGTTAGGTGCTTCTGGATTATCAGCGATAACACCTTCAACATCTGCATCAACACAATCAACAACAGAATTTACTGGTTCATCATCAACAATAATTGATGGTAATATGGTTAATTTAACATATAGTGGTGTTAGTTTTGACTTAGGATTGGTTAGTATGGTTGATTTAGGTAGTGGTACTTATAGTGGTACCGTATCTACGAGTAATTTAGATATTTTAACTGCTTCAACGTTAGATTTTACTGGTAGAACAATATGGAATGACGTTTATGGAATAACTAGAACTAAAAGGCTTATAATAACTGATACACCAGTTAGTGGTTATGTATGGACATGTATTGATTCTGAAGGTATGGGTGAATGGCAATATAACGGTTCATCATCTGGTACTACATCTTTTTGGGAAGAAGGTGGTTCTGGTGATACAGCACTTAAGGATAATAAGGGTTTACATACTTTAAGTGGTGTATCGACCAATTCAATTATTGTTGGTGGTGATGATAATATTTTAGGAAATAGTAGATATACTGCTATATTGGGTGGTTTATCTAATATTTGTAATAATAATCATTACTCGTTATTAAGTGGTTTGGGAAATGAATTCTCGACTGAGGGTCAATCAAATCTATTGATAGGTGGAAAAGATAATATTATGGGTGTATTAGTTCCAGGTTTTAGTGCACCAGTACTATATTCTTCTATTATAGGTGGTAGAGATAATTTTACGAATGATAACGTATTTCATGGGTCTATAATTGGTGGTCAGAGTAATTCAATACTTAAATACAGTAGAAACTCAGCAATACTTGGTGGTCAAGGAAATACTGTTAATGGTGTTGCTTGGAGAAGTGTGGTCTTGGGTGGACAGAATATAACTGGAACAACACCAGATACAGTATATGTACCAAATTTAATTATCAATACTGGTGGAACTGTTAGTAAATTAGGTATTAACACTAGTAATCCCCAATATACGATAGATGCTAAGGCTACAGATAGTAATTTATTTTTTGAAAATAGTGGTTCTGGTGCTAGATTGACATTATCTGGTTCTAGTGATTTACCTATATTTTTAATTTCTACTGGTGTTGGTGGTGTTGGTACTGGTGTTGGTGGTAGTGTTGGTGTTAGAGCTTGGGATGATACGACTTACTCACCGTATGGTAGTCCAGGTGATATGCATATTTATGCTGGTATAAATGCTAATGGTTTAAATCTAATTTCTGCTGATGGTTCTGGTGGTGGTGCTGCCGACTATGTAAGAATATATGCTGGTAGAAGTGCTAATATGGGTGGTGATGCTGATTTACATATCGGTGGTACTGGTTCGACTAAGGGTTATCTTGGTTTAAACAATGAAAATCCTCAAAATAGAATCGATGCTAAGGGCTCTTTTGGTAGATTTCAAACAAAGTTAGATAGTTCAAATGTATCTGCTAGTATTTCTGGTAAAACTACCGATTTTGTTTTCTTAGAAGCTTCAACAGTAGATACTAGTTTAATAAGGGTTGGTGTTAGGCCAAGTGGTGATACAACTAATGATGCTTATGGTAAGAAGAACGATACGTTTATTTATTCATCAATATCTAACAATGGTTTAAATTTAATTTCTGCTGATGGTACTGGTACTGAAGATTATATTAGATTTTATGCTGGTATGAATGCTGATGATGGTACATCTAATTTACATATTCATGGTACTGGTTCGACTAAGGGATATGTAGGATTAAATAATGAAGAACCAACTGAAAGACTTGATGTGGGTGGTAATGCTAGGGTTAGGGGTGTTGGGTCCTCTGCATCTGCTGGTGCATTACATTACACAGCTGATGGTACACTTACAACTAATACTTCAGATGAAAGGTTAAAAATTAATATAACATCATTAACTGGTGCTTTGGATAAGGTTAATCAGTTAAGGGGTGTTAGATATAATTGGTTGGAATCTCCAAGCGGTGATACACGTATAGGTTTTATTGCTCAAGAAGTTGAGAGTATAGTACCAGAATTAACTTTTACTAATAAAAATAGTGAAGAAAAATATATGGGTGTTCATTATGATAATGTTACAGCACTTTTAGTTGAAGCTGTTAAAGAATTGTCTAGTGGTGTCACAACGAATACCAACACTCATTTGGAGACTCAAACAATATTGGCTGAGGATAATAATATTGATTTAAACTACAATGGTACAAAAGAATCAGCATTGGGTGGTGGTCTTACAGTATTAAATGCTAAAGGTGAAAATGAATCAGCTGAATTAACAACGGACGAAAACGGTGATTGGGTGACCAATAACGATTTTAAATCTAAATCATTAACAATTCCTTTGTATACACCAACATCAACTAATGATTCAAATGGTAGTGAGGGTAATATAACGAGAGATGAAGATTACATGTATATTAAAACTACAAGTGGTTGGAAAAGAACTAATTTAGAGAACTTCTAATGGGAAATATTAAGAATTATAATTATAGTAGAGTAGATTTAAAATTATCAAATAACGATTATTGGGACTTCTATTTAGCATTGGATGATGGTGCTGAAACATTATCTTGTACTGGTGTTACATCTGGTGATTGTTTCGTTACTTTTTATGATTTTAATAATTCAAACATTTATGATAATACACAACCATTTTCAGCTACATCTATTCATAGTTTAGTTAGTTGGAATGGTTCAATTAATACTGGTTATACTGGTACAACGATAGGTCTTACTGGTATTGATAATGGGTTATATACTTTTAATAAAACAACTGGTGATACTTCAAATTTAGCATTATTATCAGTATTGACTGGTACTACTATGATTATACCATCTGGTGATACTAGATTGATGTTAAATAGGGTAACTGGAACTACTGGAGAATATATTTATCCAATAGATATAATGACTGGTTCTACTGGTGATTATGCACAATTATGTGGTGGGTTTTATCAAGGATTTTACAAATTAGATGGTGATTCTTATGAAGTGTTACCGACTAGGGTTCATCAAGCATGGAGTGCTGAGTTTTGGTTAAATCCTTCAAGTGCTGATTGTATTAGTTATACATCTACAACATTAAATGATACTTACCCAAATAATAAAGGAATATTTTTTTATATGGGTACTAGAGCTGAAAATAAGTTTTGGAATACGTTTGATGGTGCGGATAGTGGTTGTACAATAGATTGTACCGTACCTTCTGGTTGTACCGATACTTTGAGCCCATGGTGTACATTACCTAAAGAGACTGACGTTATTTTAACTGGTGCTTATGGTGTTGGAATACCATTAAATCCACCACTTATCAATATTGATTTAATCACAAACCCATTTTTAATTTACGGTAGGGTAGCTTCTGGTACTGGTACTAATACTAGTAATGAAACTGCTAATTCTTGGGATGGACAACCTAAAGTTGTTGTAACACATTCTCAAGAATTAACAAATACAACCAACCCATTTTTAATTTATGGAAGAGCGGTATCTGGTTCTAGTTGTGGTGGTTCTAGCACTAATACAAGTAATAAAACTGTTAGAAATTTTACTGGTTTTACTAAAGACCAAGATACTTTGGATTATAATTTAGATATAATTGATAATGCATTGGCCTTTAGAATTAAAGATGATGGTAGTATTGGTTATAGACTTTTAACAGTAACTGGTAATTGCTATACAAATACAGCTGGTGAGAGTAAATATATTAGTGGTGCTACGATAGAGGAACAATATTCATCAGCAAATACTATATCTCAAGATGAGTGGCAATATGTAGCAGTTAGATTTGTAACGGAATATTACGATACTTGTGAATTAAAAAACAGTGAACGTAGAAAAGGTAAATTAATGTTTTACGTAAACGCTAAACTAAAAGCAACATTTTATGATGTAGATGAATTAGTTGCTAGGAGACTTAATGATAATCACATGAAACAAATTGGTGTACCATTTAATTTAAGTTTGGGTGGTGGTTCTCAAGGTTTATTAGAAAGTCAAACATTTGATGGTTTGGATTTGGATGATAGAGGTTTACCTATTGAGAAAAACTTTGCTGGGACATTTATTGGTGGTATCTCACAATTCAAATTTAATATTTGTGATTTAAGTTTTTGTGATATTGAGAATAATTTTAATTCTGATGCTTCAAGATATGGAATTAATATTCCAAATTATAATCACTGTTAACATAATATGATATATTTATAATAAAGAAAAAAAATATGAATAATTTTTTAAATTTAAGAACTGTTAATAGCCAATATGGTGATGTGACTAAAGGGAGTGTTTTAAGTCAAGCTGATGTTGATAATAATTTTTTATTTTTAAAGGGTATAAACATATCCACTGCTACAACTGTTGGTACTGATTTAGTTTTAAGTAAGATAAATGGTGAAAATATTAATATAGATTTATCAGACTTTAGTGGTTCTTCTACTTCCGAATCTTATTGGATAAGTGGTTCTAGTGGTAATTATTCAGTTAAAACAATAAACGATTCAAGTATAGATGCTACTGGTAATTATTCTCACGCACAAGGAAATGGAACTACAGCTAGTGGTCAATATTCTCACGCAGAAGGTAATAGTACAGAATCTGGAGGTGACTCATCCCATGCAGAAGGTATGATTACGTACGCTGGAGGTGAAGCATCACATTCTGAAGGTAATAGTACAGAATCTGGAGGTGAAGCATCACATTCTGAAGGATATTATACGTCAGCTAGTGGTGATTATTCACATGCAGAAGGTTCTAGTACTTTAGCAAGTGGATTAGCTTCACATGCAGAAGGGTTTAACACAGTCGCTAGTGGTCAAACATCTCACGCTGAGGGTAATTTGAGTGTTGCTGGTGGTACTGATAGTCACGCTGAGGGTCAAAATTCAAAAGCTATTGGAAATACATCACACGCTGAAGGTCAAAATTCAATCGCTAGTGGTACAACATCCCACGCTCAAAATAGAGGTAATATAGCATCTGGTAGTTATTCACACGCTGGTGGGGATGATTCTGAAGCACGTGGTATAACATCATTTATACATTCAACTAATTCGTTAGTTACTGGTGCTAGAAGTGTTGTATTAGGTGGAGAGAATATAACTGGTTCAACAGATGATACGGTATATGTACCTAATTTAAATATAGAAACTATTGGTAGTGGTACTAGTGTCACTAATCTAGGTGTTGATTCGTCTGGTAACGTTGTTTCTGGTACTACTGGTGGTGGTGGTGGAGGTAACGCTACCGTTGATAACTTTTATTATCAAGTTAGTAATAGTGTTGATACAAGACCAGTGTTCACCGATGGAAACGTAACAATTGGATGGGAGGAAACTGGAAATGATTTAGAATTTACAATGGATGTTGCACCACTTGGTTCTGGTGATATGAGGTCGTTATCTTACAAGGTTGGTGGAAGTACTGAGAATGTATATATTACAACTGTTAGTAATATATATGATTTACACGGAGCTGGTGTTGCTGCTGGTGATAGATTAGAGGCATTTATAACAGCTGAAAATGATGAAACGTATCCAGCATATAAGATAACTGTCTATAATACTGGTGAAAGTTCATTGGTTTCAATATGGATTGAAAGGATTACTAAAAACTAAATAAAATAAAATAAAATAAATTATGGCAATTAAAATAACAGATTCAATCCAAACGGATAAAGGTGTAACAACAGACTTATATTTAAATATATCATCTGTTAATTACGATAAAAATAATGGAAATATTTTAGTGATAGTTAAGTCTTACTTAAACGAAGCTGCTAGGGTTTCAAATGATAGAGATATATGTAAAACATTCATTATCGATAGAAGTTATTCATTCGATTATAGTATTGAAGAGTTGGTTGATAACGCTTATGTTATTGTGTATGAAAAATTAAACACTTTATTAATATCTAAAGGTTTAACAACGGTATCAGTTTAATATAAAATAAAAAAGAACGAAGAATAATTAGTGATATTAAAACATTTATAGGTTTAGATTTAAGTGGAGTATCAAGTGGTCAAACAGCTTATTTTAGTGGTGGTGGCACATCATATAGGCCTAGTTCTGCTGGTGATTCAATCACATTTATAACCGATGGTGGTGGTATATGGCATGAGATTAGTAGAATAGCATACTAAAATTAAATTATATGGGAGGTATTTTATATACCTTCCAAATAATAACATATTTATATTAAAAAGAAAATGGAATTTTTTATTAACAAGAACTCAACATTACCAGTACTTAAACTTGAGTTAATTCAAGATGGTAGGAATGATTTTAACTCATTCTATGATAAGATTCAGAATGCTAATATATATTTTACTATGACAGATGTTGTTACTGGTATTAAACGAATAGCTAAGAAAAAGGCTACAACACAACAAGTATTACCTAGTTTAACTTGTAATGATGAGGAATTCTATATTACATTTCAATTTTCCACTAAACAAACTGGACTTAGTGGAAGGTATGTTGGTAATTTTGAGATAGAATTTTTAGATGGTAGTGGAACACTTATAGTACCAATTAGAGAAGAATTATTTATTAATATACTTGATGGTTCAATAAAAAAATAATTTATATTGATGGTCTGAAATTAAAAAAGTATCTTTGTAATATTACAAAGATAAAATAAATTTTCACCTTATTACTTGTTTTATATTTATTCTTGTAGTACATTTGCTTAAAATAATATTTTATGAGTGATGAAAAAACAAAAGTAGATAGTGCAGTAATTGAGAATTTCTTACAAGGTTCTGACCCTCAAAAGTATATTGTAGCTATTGAAGCTGACTATGGTAAACCAGTAGTTACCTTGGTTATAAATGAACCAGATTCAGAAAAAAGATTAGAGGAACATACTTATAAACCATTTTTGTGGTTTAAAGAGGAAGCTGGTAAATTAATATATGGTGGTAAGAAGTTAAAACGTATGGCTGCCGCCAAACACTATGGTGTTAAGATAAAGAAATTAAGAACTAGTGATGAAACTGGTTATTCACCATCACGTTTAGAGAATGGTTTTAAGTTTATAGCAACATGTACTGGTCCTTACAAAAATTTAATTAATTTCTTTAAGGATGGTGGTATTGATATATTTAGTAATAACCCTATTGACCCAGAAGATGACCCAGAGGACAATTTAGCACCTAAACAGAGGTCTTTATTTGTTGCGTTTAGCCCAGTTGAACAATTTTTAATTCAAACTGGTAAACGATTATTTAGAGGTTTTGACGATTACGATGATTTACATAGATTTCAATTTGACCTTGAGACTGAGGGTTTATATGCTAATAAAAGTGGTATATTTCAAATCGGAATGCGTGATAATAAAGGTTTTGAAGCAGTAATTGAAACAATCGGTGATGATGGTATATCTAAAAGAGAAAGTGAGAGAGAGAATATAGAAAAGTTCTTTAAAGTAATAGATGCAGTTCAACCAGATATAATTGCTGGTTATAATTCTGAGAATTTTGATTGGCCTTTTATATTTGAACGTGCTTCTAGATTAGGAATGAGAGTTGAGGATTTATCAATTACGTTAAATAGAATCGCTAAAATTAAAAGAAGACCATCTACACTTAAGTTAGGTAGTGATACTGAACATTATGACCAAACAAATATGTGGGGTTATAATATTATAGATATTTCTCACGCTGTACGTAGAGCTATGGCCATTAATTCTGATATTAAAGGTTGGGGTTTGAAATATATCACCCAATATTCAGAGATAGCTAAACCTAATAGAGTTTATGTTCAAGGTGATAAGATAAATACCACATGGGCAGACAAAGTTAATACGTATGCTTTTAACGACACTGACGGTGATTGGTATATGATAACGGAAGATAAGCCACTTAGAGAGGGTTATGTCGTTAAGAAGGGGGATTATATCGTTCAGCGTTATCTATGTGATGACCTTTGGGAGACAGAACAGATTGATAACATATTTAATCAAGCTTCATTCCTTATTTCTAAAATGCTACCAACAACATATATGCGTAGTTCTACTATGGGTACTGCTGGACAATGGAAATTAATTATGGCTGCATGGTCGTATGAGAATGGTTTAGCAATTCCAGAAGGTCAACGTAAAAGAGATTTTACTGGTGGTTTATCACGTCTATTGGAGGTTGGTTACGCTAAGAATGTTGTTAAGTTAGATTTTGCGGCATTATATCCAAAGATTCAATTAACACATTTAATTTTTCCAGATTTAGATATTACTGGAATGATGGAGGGTACATTAACTTACATTGTTGATACACGAGATGAATTTAAGTTTAAAACTGGTATTGAAAAGAAAAAATATAAGAAATTAGAAAAACAATTAAAGGATGGTAGTGATACTATGTCTAAAGAAGAGTTAGAGATAATTCAAGCAGATATTTCTAAGTATAAAGCATTAGCAAATTTATATGATAAGAAACAATTACCACTTAAAATATTAGCCAATTCATGGTTTGGTTCATATGGAGCTCCATATATATTTAACTGGGGTGATACCGATTCAGCTGAAGAGACAACTTGTCGTGGTAGACAATATTTAAGACTTATGGTTAGACATTTTACTGAGAAGTATGGTTTTAGACCTCTTGTGGGTGATTCAGTAACGTATGATACACCAGTATATATTAGATATAAAACAGATGAAAAATATATCGATGTGTTACCTATTTGTGATTTGTTTAATGAGAAATCAGAATTTTTAGATTCAGAATCACTTAGAGATTTTGAAGAAAAACCATTTGAGGTGTTAACACGTAATGGTTGGAAGGATTTAAAATATGTTTATAGACATGGAACAGATAAGAATATACATAGAATAACAACCAAAGATAGGTTGTTAAATGTTACTGAAGACCATTCGTTATTTAAAAATGGTGTGGAAGTTAAACCATCTGATTTAAAAAGATTTGACGTAATTGATACGTATGAAATTCCGTTAAATAATGTTTCAACGATGTTAACTTTAGATAAAGCTTATTTAATGGGTTTTTTCTTAGGTGATGGTTCAGCTAATAATTCAGCTAGGTTACAAAAATACGTTTCAAAGAAAACTGGTAAAACAAATATCAATAAGGGTAAAAGAAGTGATTGGAGAATTTCAAATTCTAGGTTAGATTTATTAGAAAAATTAAGTGGGATATTAAAAAACGAATTTAACATTAATAACTCAATTAAAGACCATAGAAAATCTAGTGGTGTTTATAATTTAATTGTTAATAATTCTATTTTTACAAAAGAGTATTGTGAAAATTTTTATACATCATATAGAGAAAAGAAAATACCGTCTATAATTTTAAATTCAAACTATGATATTAAAAAATCATTTATTGAGGGTGTATTTGCTTCAGATGGTTATGGTGATACAATTAAAGATTGCTCGGATATAGGTATGAAATCTCAAGTAGCTATGGCTGGAATTTCCATGTTATTAAAAGAGTTAGATATTGATTTTAAAATAAAAACTAGGATTGATAAGGAGAATTTTATCTCTTTTAACCTTAAGAATAGTAATAGAAATAATTCAAGTTTTACTAATAAAACAAAAAAGAAAACAAATGAAGTTTGGAAAAATGAAATAATTTCTAATAAGGATAAAAACAATTACGTTTATGATATTTCAACTGAGGATGGGACTTTTGTTTGTGGTATTAATGGTATTATAGCACATAATACTGATGGTTTTAATTTTGCTTTTCCAGATAATGTTGATGAGTTTAAATATGATGCTAAAGGTTCCCATTGGAAGACAGTAGATGATGCTGGTAAACAACTAATTGGTTTGGATGCGGTACTAGCTGAATTTAATGAAGTTTATATGGTTGGTCGTATGGGGTTAGATATTGATGATATTTGTAGAAGTACTATCAATTTTGCTCGTAAGAATTATGCTAACGATATTGATGGTAAAATTAAATTGGTTGGGAATTCGGTTAAATCTAAAAAAATGTCAGTATTTATTGAGGAATTTTTAGGTAAGAGTATTAGGATGTTATTAGATGGTGATGGACATTCGTTTATTAACTATTATTATGAGTATGTTGATAAGATTTATAATTATCAGATTCCAGTTGTTAAAATGGCCTCTAAAGCTAAGGTTAAACTTTCCATTCAAGGTTATAAAGATAAAAGTAAAAAATTAAATAAGGCTGGTAATCCTTTACCTAAACAAGCACACATGGAATTAGCTATGAGAACTGAACTAGATATTAATTTAGGTGATACTTTATATTATATAAATACTGGTACTGCTAAGTCTCATGGTGACTTAAAAAGTGTGGATAAGGTTAAGATAACCAAAAAAGAAAAAGATGTTTATTTTAAAGAGCATGGTAAAAAATTAGTTGTTGATAAAGTAGTTGAATTGAATTGTAAATTAATTGACCCTAAGATAGTTGAGAAAGATTTTGAAAACTTGAAGGAGATGGATATTTTAAATAAAGCTTTATTAAAATTAGATAAAACCGATTCTACATATCAAGAAATTGAGAGTAGAATTAAAGAGATAAATGATAATTTATATACTGAAGAGTTTAATGTTTCTCGTTACTTAAACGCTTTCAATAAAAAGATTAAACCACTATTGGTTTGTTTTAGTGAGGAAGTTAGAGAAAATGTTTTATTAGATATTATTAAATTAAAAGATAAAGTAACTAAGAAAAAAAGTGAGAAATTAAAAGAAAGAACTATATTCACAAAGCAAGAATGTGAATTGGCTTGTGGTTTACCATATAAAGAGTCTGACCAAGATTCTTATGAAGACCTTATGAGAATGGAAGATAAAGAGATTAGATTCTGGGATTCTGTTGATAAACAACCAAATAATATGGAAGTGGATGAATGGGTTGAGGTCAGAGCTGATTATCATGAGCGTATGCGTTTGGCTGTTATTGAAGGTAATGAATTTCATAAAGAGGCTATGGTGGATATAATAAAACATATGGAGTTAGTTGATTTACTTGAAATAGTTAATAATAATAAATTACCAATAGATGTTATAAATATTGCTGATGTTGCAGCTGATGATGATGGTGTTTATTTATTCTCTAGGAAATGGGGTGGTGAACTTTGTAGGTATGATGACTTATTTAAATATAAAAAAGAAGCTAAAGATAGAGATGATTATTATAAATTAGCTAAAAACCATAACAATGATAATCGTTACGAACAATGGTTGGATTATGCTGCTGAACGTGAGGTAATGACTGGTAAGACTATTACTATGGATTTATTTCCAGTGGAAGAAGTGGACCCTTCAACTATATTACCAATGGGTATCATTAGTTTAGATAAAATAAAGGATAATATGACTACATTTAAACTAGTTAAAATAGAAAAGGTTAAAGTTAAAGTTAAAGAGGGTGAAGAAGAAGAAGAAGAAAGTGATGATAATGAGGAAGAAGTTTTTATTTCAGATGTGGATGGTAATTTAATTCGTAAAGATGAAATATTAAAATTAGATGACGGTGTAGATGATACGTTTTCTGATGTACCAGAAGATTATGACCCTAATGAAGAGGGGATTAAATTCGATGAAGATGAAGAGTGGGGGTATTAATAAAAAAAGGGGCGAAAGCCCCTTTGTTATTTTAATAAACCCAAAAACCTAAAGGTCTATGTTTCATTGCAGTATTTAAGTATCCAGCCTCAAGAGCTCCACGTTCAAGTTGTGCTGTAGATGAAAGTCTTAGTAGTCTAGTATCTAATCTTTCCAATACGGCTCTTTTCTCATCGTTACCTTCAGATATAAGACTTTCATAATCCATTGTTCTTTCAGCCTCTGGTGGTCCAATTGTTCCTCCAAACTTACCTCTAGTTCTACCTAACGCTTTTTTAGATTCAGCAATAAATAATTGACGAACAAGTGTTTTTGTAGGTTCATTAAAATCAGCATAATCTAATTTAGATAATGGAACTTGATTTGGCATTTTTATAATATCTGGATTATCAGCTCTACAATCATCTTCATTTTCTGGTGTTGTATCATAGTAATGGTACCATACTTGACAACCAGTAAGATTTACTGAACTACCAGCACCACCTATTGCACCACCAAAAGACATTTTAGAACCTGGTGTACTTAATAAATGTAATAATTTAGTTCCATCTGGACCAGCAGTTATTTTATAGACAAGTTCACTTCTAATAATACGATTTTTTAAATTCATATCAGCAGCAGTTAATAATATATCGAATGCTGGTGCGATATAGTGACCACCATTTCCACCTCTACCACCAGCACCACCACCACCGCCAGCACCACCTACTTGTGAGAATCCACCACCAAAACCAACATCCATTCCACCATAATTGGCTAATAAAGCTTGACTAGTTGCTGGAGGTGTAATCCAAAGTACTTCGTTTACCTCACGACCAGCTGGTAATTGATAAACTTGTTTACCAGATTCCAATTGAACGAAATCTTTTTTAAGTTCCCAAGGACCATTAGTTTGTAGACCTACTTGTTTTGAGTATGCGTAGGTATATTGTGTCATAAAATCAAAATTACGAACACTTAAAGCAAAAGCCATATCAATAGAATCCAAATTTTGACCCAATATTGATTGCCATTGATGTTCAACTAACCATTCTTGAACATATTGAGCATAATCTTCGATAGATATTTCTAGAAGAGTACATAATTGGTCATCGGTTAATTCAATTTGACGTGTAGGAGCACCCATAGAGTGTCTAAATTGTCTATATAACTTTTCTCTTTCATCTGCACTTACTGACATATTTCTTTTTATTATAAATATAAAGAAAAAGAATTAAATTAAAAACTTCTTTGTAATCTCTACACCTTCTTTAATTGTCTTAAATGATACGTTAGGAATTAATATCTGTTTTCCTACTAAAATTATCGGAATTTCATCAGAATTTGATATTTTAATTATATTATCAAAATCTTCTTTATTCTCTGGTAGGTTAATATCTACGTAATTAAATTCTATACCTTCTTCTTTTAAAAGACTCCTTAAATCCTTACAGTAAGGGCAGTCTTCAAATCCATAAACTTTTATCATATTATTTATATTATTTCATTTCATCTAAGTTATCCATCAATAAGTTAGTTATTTCTTCATCACTTAATTTTTTTTCACCCATAATGGTTGATATCACATCTTTTTTATTATTTAACATGGCCCACATTTTAGTTGATATGGTATTGTTGAATAATTGATAATATACATTTACATCGTTTTTTTGACCAATACGAAATGCTCTATCTTCGGCTTGTGCATTATTACCTGGTACCCAGTCAAATGAATTAAATACAACAACAGTAGCTTTTGTTAATGTAATACCAACACCAGCACTTTTTATATTACCAATAAATATTTTTATCTTATCATCATTTTGGAAAGAATCGACAGATTTTTGTTTTTTATTCATCGTCATTAATCCGTTGTGTGTAACAGCTAATTTACCAAAGTGATTAGATAAAATATCTAATTCTTCAGTAAAAGAAGTGAATATAATTACTTTACGTCCCATTTCTAGGGCATTTTCAACCATTTCTATTGTATACGGTATTGCTTGAATTGCGATGAATTGTCTTAATAAAATAAGTTCAACTAAATCTTTTTGTAAATTACCAGTTTTCTTACCTTGCTCTTTTCTAGTGATTAAATACTCATCCCATAAATCGTCATACATCTTCCAACCTTTCTTATCCATATTATGATACATAGTTGTAACAACTTTATCTGGCATATCGATAGCTTCAGTCTTTAATCGCCTTAATAGTATGTTTTTTGTTTTAGATGCTAGTTCATCTAAATTACTAGCACCGTTTGTAATCCATATCTGTTTTCTAACACCACTTTTAAGTGTTTTAAAGAACCTTTTACCATCACAATACCTAACAGCATAGTGTTTCCAATTATTTGCGATAGGGGACTTAATAATAGATAATAAATTAAAGAAATCCATTGGTCTGTTTGCAACTGGTGTACCAGTAAGTAACCAAGTCTTTTCTATACCATATTTAACACATAGTTCTACCATTATTTTACCTCTTTTACTATCACTATTCTTTAAGTTATGTGCTTCATCAATAATACATAGGTCATATTTAGCTTCCACTAGGTTTCTAGCTAGTATTGGTTGTGGCTCACCCTTTTTTGGTTTTTTATCTGGTGCTAATCCATGAAAATTCTTAAGAATATCAAAATTTATTATAGTAAATTTAGCACCACCCCATTTTTGACCATCAATAATAAATGTATCATCACAAAAAACATTTATTTCACGTTCCCAATTTATTTTTGTTGATGAAGGACACACAACTAATATATTTTTAGCACCACTTTCTAGTGCGGCTATAATCGCTTGCATAGATTTACCTAAACCCATATCATCTGCTAGTATACACCCATTTCTAGTCAATAGAAATTTGATACCATCTTTCTGATGTTGATATAAAGTTTTACCATCTAATGCTAATACATCATTATACTTCGAAAAATCAACATCTATATCAATATTTTCAAAATATGGGTCATCCGTAACTTGTGTTTTTGGTAACCAGTACATCATAGAATCTTTTTGATTCTGTTTAAGTTTACCGTATACATGATAAGTTTTTTCTGTTTCAGCCAACACGAACTCAACCAATAATTTTTCTGGTACGAACGATAAATCGCTAGATTTTTTCAATTCTTCACCTAAATATTTGGTAATACCAATAACTCTATTAATATATAATGGTTCTTTATCATGATTATCCAAAATGTATTTAGATTGGGTTTCAGTTAGTCCCAATTTTTTATTTTTTAAATATTCATTTCTAAGTTTCACTAAGTATGGGTTTATACCTTCATAGTTTCCTAGCAGTGTAATAGCTGAATGCCCCCTCAAATCGTCTAAATTAATCAAAATCGTTTTATTTATATTACTTTATTATTACTAAATATAATAAAAACTTTAATAAAAATCAATACTTTGTTACAGATTAACCAAAAGATAAATATTTATAAATAAAACGATGGGAAAGAAGATAACACCTATAACTAGAATTAATAAATTTTTCTCCGAAGAAGACTTCAATTTAGAGGTTGAAATGGGTAGAGAAGCGATTGAAGGAGATGGAAATTTCACGATAATTTTATATCGTGTAAATAGAGAAATGTCTGAAGCTGATAATGTGTACGGAGAAGCATCTAAGGATGGTATTAGATACTTCCCACCAGTTGAGTTGAAGGTTATTCCGATACTGGAGGAAGCTATCAATGCTGCATATAATCCAAATGGTTCATTAAGATTTTTACAAGATGGTAATTTAAATTTTGGTATATATGAGGCACAACTAGTTGAGTTAGAGACTAATATTAGTTATGGTGATTATATTGGTTATCCAGTAACTGAGACTGAGATACGTTATTTTAGTGTTACTAATGATGGTGTTAAGAATTATGATAACAAACATACTATTATGGGATATAAGGGTGCATTTAGAAGTGTAGCTTGTGCTGCTGTTGATGCTAGTGAATTCCGTGGAGTTTAAAAATAGATAAAAATTATGGCAGTACCAAAAGGTTGGAGAAGTAATATAAATATAGTAAATCAAAGAGTTGGACCAGAAAGAAGATTAGAAATTCAAGATGGTATTACTGATAATGGGACCTTTTTACCTAAAGGGATTCTAGAAGAGGATATGGACCAAGGTTTCATGGAATTTTTAAAGGATGATGAAAGAGTAAAATTAACTATAGATGGTGATGTGGTTCCAGTTATTTTCTTAACTATACAAAGATGGACAGAATTTTCTAAAACATGGCAATTTTCAGATAAATATAAGGATATTGATTTACCTTTTATAACTGTTGTTAGGAAACCAGATATTCAACAAGGTCAAAATCAAGCTGGATTATGGAATATACCAGGTGATAGAACATATACTTTCGTAAAAGTTACAACATGGGATGGTGTAAGAAGTGGTGTTGATTTATATAAAATTCCACAACCAACATCTGTTGATTTAAAGTATGAGGTAAGATTATTTACTAATAAAATGAAAGATTTAAATCGATTTAATAGGAAAATTCAAAGAGCTTTCCAATCTAGACAATGTTATATAAATATAAATGGACACCCAATACCTCTACATATTGATAATATTGGTGATGAAAGTAATATTGATGATTTTGAAAATAGAAGATTCTATGTTCAGATGTTTGATATTAAAATGTTAGGTTATATACTAGATGAAGAAGATTTTGAAGTGGTACCTACATCGAATAGAAGTGTTATAGCATTGGAAGTTGAACAAGATAGAGTTTTTGAGGATATAATATTCGAACCGTTGGTTAGAGGTAATGTTGTTAACTTAAGTTTTATCTTTAAACCTCAATCAGAACCACAATTTTCATTTATAGCACAATATGATATGAATATAACACAATTATTAGATGTTTTAGACATTACTAGGATAATTATTAGTATAAACGGTGTTGGTGTATTTGATGGAACTATTTTAGTTTCACCTATCATGGTAAATGCTAACGATATCGTTACTATTAGAGTATATAAAAACTTCCTATCACTTGGGTCGTTTAAATTAATTGGAACTACATCATAATGAGTAATTGGTCAGACATAAATCAAACATTCGTAATTGAACCTTTATCTATCACTGGTGGTTCACCAACTGTTAGTGCTTGTACATCTTTATTTACGAATAATATTATTTCTTGTAGTGGAGACACACAAATATTTTTACGAACTGGAGTTATAACATTTGACGGTAATTTATATACTGATAATCAAATTTCAGCATCAACTATTAATGCTTCAACGTATTATAGTGGTGGTACAAATATAATTGATATTATTAATTATAATAATATAACTGGTGGAACATTTGATAATATTTCAGATACTTTGACATTATTTAAGGATAATGGTAATCAAGTAAATGTAACTGGATTAACAGATTATTATACTACTGGTTCAACACTTATTGGTACTACAGCTTATTTCGATAGAAACGATAGTTTATCAGCATATACATTAAATCTAGATTTATTTAGTGCTGATACATACGTAACTGGTGTTACATTTAGTAATAATCAATTAGTTATTGTTAGAAATGATGGTTCAAATTTGAATACGTTTATTAATACATTTACTGGTTTAACTGTAAATGGTACATTATCATCTTCTAGTATTAGTGCTACAACGATAACATCACTTGAATTTATTGGTGATGGTAGTAATTTAACTGGTATACCTTATGTAACTGGTGGAACTTATTCTAACGGTGATGCTTTATTTATAAACAGTACTGGTGGGACGTTTAATGTAACTGGTTTTACTGATTATTTTATAACGGGTGGGACATTTAATAAAAATAATAAAGTTTTAACTTTAAATAGAAATGATAATCAAGGTGTTGATATTACTATTCCTTCTAGAATTTTAATTCCAACAACTGCTCAAACTGTTTCAAATGAAACATTAATAATTGATACTATTTCTGGTTTCACTGATGATTCAAATAGTTTTATTGTATCATATGTTAACGCATATAAAGATAATACTGATTTTGGATTTTGGAAAAGAACGTTAGCTATAAATAATGTAAGTGGTGTTGTAACTGTTATTGGTGAGAATTCTGATTTTGATAGGGTATCAAGTGGTATAACATCTAATTCTGTTGTTTATTCAGCTAATAGTGGTAATGTATCGATAATAATAAGTGGTGAAACATCAAAAAATTATAATTGGTCTTCAAATTGGGAGATTATAAAATAAAAAATGATATTTATAAATAAAATTAAAAGTAATGGCAAATAATATTAGGTCAATATCGGTAGGGGTAATCCTTATACAGACTGGTAATGGTGTTCCGACACATATTGCTAGTAAAGGTTCTATTTTTATAGATTTAAATGTACCAACGCAATACATAAATAAAAATGGTGGTGGTGAATGGTTCGTTAATACAACTAGTGGTTTAAATTTAACTCAAGACCAATATAGTGCTATAACTGGTTCAACATCACCTAGTTCAAGTAATGTATTTGTAACTACTGATGATTTAACAGATGTTGTATTAACTGGTGGAACTTATTCTAATGGGACTAGTATATTTACCAATAGTACTGGTGGAACATTTAGTGTAGATGGGTTTTTTACTGGTACTACAACACCATCAGAATTGGTATTTTTTTCAACAAATGACCCTAATGATGGGGGTACTGTATTTGACCCAAACACACCACAGAGTGATGATGTATTATATGTGTCTTCTGGTAATAGTTCAAGTTGGACTTGGGATGGTTCCGTATATAATACATATACAGCTTCAACAGTTAATAGTACACCTTGGAACTTATACGCCACGTCTATAGATGCTGGTGGTAATAAAACTGCTTTTATACAAAGAGACGGGCCTATTTTCGTAAATTCTTTTGCTAATGGAAGTAGGTACGCAGCTTACATTTACAGTAGAACTATTGGTGGTACAGCTAGAGGTTTAATAGTTAAGAAAGATTTAAGAACTGATGATGGAGATTACTTAACAATTCAAGGTCAAAATTTTAGTACGGGTGAAAATATAAGTAGATTAATAGTTGACCACGATGGTTTCTTAGAAATTAATGGTTCTTATAAATTACCGAATTATAGTGGTAATACTAATGATATTATGGTTGCGGATAATGCTGGTAATGTTAATTGGTCTGGACTTACGTCTTTACTACCTACAGATATTAGATTAACTGGTGGTACTTATTCAAATGGTACTAGTGTGTTTACTAATAATACTGGTGGTACGTTTAGTGTGGGTGGGTTTTTTAAGGCTTCTGACGATATATATACTACTGGTGTAACATTCAATGCTTCAACATATGATTTAAGTGTTAAGAAGAACGATAATAATGACTACACAATTAATTTAGCATTGTTGGCTAGTGATATGAAAGTTACTGGTGGGACTTATGATACAGATACTGGTGTTGTTACTTTTACAAATAATACTGGTGGTACGTTTAGTGTAACTGGATTTACTAGTGGTATGACTGATAGTTATACCTCTTCAGCTATTTTAAGTGGTGATAGTATTACTTTTAATAATAATATTCAAGGTAACAACTTATTTAATGTAAGTCTTACACCTTTATTGAGTGGTAAAACAAATAATTCTTTATTTGATTCACATACTGGAAATACTAGTAATCCACATGCTGTTACGTTTACAGCATTGACTAGTACTGGTCATACTCACGATATAAGTGATATTAATAATTTAACAACTACGTTACAACAATACTTACCTATTAGTGGTGGTACTGTTTCTGGTAGTTTAACGGCTGCTACTATGTCAGCTAGTACATATTTTGGTGATGGTAGTAATTTAACTGGTATTTCAACACAAGATACCGTAGTAACTGGTGGTACTTATTCATCTGGTACTGCAATATTTACAAATAATACTGGTGGTACATTCAACGTAACTGGATTTACAGAATTACCGTCTATAACTAATAAACAAATTTATGTTGGTAGTGGAACTAATGTTACTTCGGTTGATGTTAGTGGTGATGTAACAATAAGTAATACTGGTGTAGTAACAATTGGTTCAGATAAGGTAACTTATAATAAAATACAAGATGTAACACAAGCATCATTATTAGGTTCAACAGCGATATCTGGTGGTACGGTTGAAGAGATACCGTTTATAGAACAATACATCACAGATGCAACTATACAAGGATATTTAGTGGATACATCTTCATGGTCAATTAATGGGAATTACACTGGTTCATCAATAACGAGTACGTTTCAAGGTCAAAACCATTATAATGATAATTATTGGTTCACAGCTGTTGATGATAACGTATGGATAAGATTAATTCGAGGATAAAATGGCAAGATTATTAGTAAATAAAGGTAGAATTATGGGTGGTAGTGCAATCGTACCAGATGACCCAACACCTTACGCAACATATACAAGACCATCAGATTGGTTACCAATGCCACATATAACAACTGGTGATGAAGTAATTAACCTACTTGTAGCTGTATTTGAGGATGGACCTAATTGGTTATCTGTAAGAATTGCTGGTGATTATACTGTTGATTGGGGGGATGGTTCAATACCAGTAAATTATACAGCTAACCACCCATCAACAACAACTAGTAACGCATCTTATGATATTCAATATAGTGGGGTATCGTCTGGTACAACAACTTCTAGGGGGTATAGACAATCAATGGTGGTTATAACACCACAAAGTGCTTCTACATTAACACTTGTTGATTTAACAGAAACACCTTACCCACTTGGTGAATTCGGTAACTTATACAACGGAGTTTTAGATATTAAAATGAGTGGACCAAATATAACAAATGGTTCATTTAGTGCAAATCTTTCAATGTTAGAACAAATTGATTGGGTTGGCACTAATTCTATAACGACTAATGGTTCATCTATTTTTGCTAATTGTAGGATGTATAAATTAGTCAATTTTGATTTTAGTACTATTACTAATTGTACTTCTATGTTCCAATCTAACATTAATTTAATTGAACTACCGAGTAATATGGATATATCCAGTTGTGTTGTATTTGATAATATGTTTAATGGATGTGGTGATTTAGAAAGATTACCAACGATTGATATGAGTAGTGGTACTGGTGGTGCGTATAGAATGTTTAATGGATGTTCTGAATTAAGAGAACTTACTTTATCCAACACATCAACAGTTAATCGTTGGAGTCAAACGTTTAACGGGTGTTCGGTACTTAGGAGGGTAAATGGAATTAATACTTCTGGTGGTGTTGATAACACTACTATGTTTCAAAGTTGTGGTGAGTTGTGGTCATTACCAACATTAGATTTATCTAGTTGTACAACTAGTTCATCTATGTTTAATTCTTGTATTAGTTTGGTTGTGATTAATTTATCCAACACAAGTAATATAACGGTTATGAATAGTATGTTCCAAAATTGTAGGTCTATGATTAACGCACCTACTATGGATACATCAAGTGTTACTGGTATGGTTTCTATGTTTTATGGGGCATCATTAATTAATACTATTCCTTTTTATGACACATCAAGTGTTACTAATATGAGTTTAATGTTTTATAGTTGTTCTTTTTTAACCAAAATACCACAATTAAATATGAGTGGTGTAACGCTTATGAATAGTATGTTTATAAATTGTATTAGATTACAAGAATTCCCAAATTGTGATACATCTAACGTTACCGATTTTTTTAGAGCATTTAGTAATTGTACCATTATGAAAAGTATTGGGTCTAATTTTAGTACCGATAGTGCTACAAATGTTCGAGATATGTTTCAAGCTTGTAGACAATTACAAACAGTACCAACACTTAATTTTGAAAATGTAACAACCAATAGTTTTAATGTTTTTTCTAGTTGTTTATCGATAGATAATATAAACTTAATAGGTACATCTGGTTGTACTAATATGAGTGGTATATTTACAGCTTGTAGAAAATTACAAACAGTATCAATTGATGATACATCTAACGTGACTAATATGACTAGTATGTTTAATAGTTGTTTTCAATTAGAGAGTGTCCCAACTATGGATACATCAAGTGTAACGGTTATGACTAGTATGTTTAATAGTTGTTTTAAATTAAGAGAATTACCAGTATTTGATTTAAGTTCTTGTATTAGCTTAAGAAATATGTTGAATGGTTGTCGAAATTTAATCGAGTTTCCAACTATGGATACATCAAATGTTACTGATTTTTTTAGATTATTCTATACATCCGTTCTTACTTTGAGAAAAATTGGTACGATTGATATGTCTAATTCTGGTGTTAATCCAGATTTAATAAATGGCCAATGTCCGAATTTAGCCGTATGTGACATAATTGGGTTGGTTCAAAATGTGGAGTTCCAAAATAGTAATTTAGATAGAGCAAATATAGTAAACATATTTAACAATTTGGGTACAGCTTCTAGAACAATAAATATAAGCAGTAATCCAGGAACAGCTAGTTTAAGTGCTGGTGATATATCTATAGCAACAAATAAAGGATGGACCGTAACAACATAAAAATATGAGTGGATTTTATAAAAATATTGAGGATAAGTGGTTCTTCGCACCTAACGCTGTTTATAATACAAGTTATATATTATTAAGGTTAGATAAAGATACATATAATTACCCAGTTGATGGGTGGTTTTGGAGTGATGATGAACCAGAGGGGTATGTAAACCCTAATGAAATAACTAAAGATGATGAAATTACATAAAATATAGATATTTATAAATAAAAGAAATTATGGCATTTGAACCGAACATACAAGGAATAAGAATTCTTGGTAGTTTAACTGGAATAACATCCATTAGTGTGGGTAGTATTTCAGCAACAACATATCAAGGAATATCAACAACAGATACATTCGTAACTGGTGGAACTTATTCATCTGGTACTGCAATATTTACAAATAGTACTGGTGGTACGTTTAGTGTAACTGGATTTAGTACTGGTGGTGGTGGTAGTACCGAATTTACTGGTGGTACTGTTACTGGTGCAACACAATTTACCAACGGTTTAACAGCAGATACTTTTAGTGCAACAACATATTCTAATTTACCTAATAATAATTTATGGACACAAAGTGGTTCAAGTATTTTCTATAATAGTGGTAATGTAGGTATTGGTACAAGTGATACATTATATAGATTAGATGTTGTTGCTAGTGGTGGTACCACTAGTTTTGAAGATATAGCTAGGTTTAGAACGATAGATAGCACTGATTATTTAGCATTAACCAATGGAATATCAACCGATGGGTCATTTAACCCAGTACTTAGGTCTTTTAATAATACAAACGTATCAACAAATTTTTATGTGCAGTCAGTTATTGACCCAACAGTTGATACTGGTGATAACCCATTGATAATGTTACAAGGTAGGGTTTCAAGTGACCCAGGAAATGTTGATTGGAGTGGTGTTACTACTAGACCAATACTTAGAGTTAGAAATAATTCTAATGATTTAGTACAGATAAATGCTGATGGTAATGTTGGTATTGGTACTATAACACCAGAAGAAAAACTAGATGTTAGTGGTAATACAATAATTAGAGGAACACTTAATGTAACTACACTATCAACTGGTACAACTATTAATAATTTAGGAATTGATTCTAATGGAAATGTGGTTTCATCTGATTTAACAGATGTTAGATTGACTGGTGGAACTTATTCTAATGGTACTAGTGTGTTTACCAATAATACTGGTGGTACGTTTAGTGTAACTGGATTTAGTACTGGTACAACAGCATCTAATTTAGCATCTATTGGTGTATTCGCACAAAAATCAGATGATAATTTAGAATTTAAAGGGTTGACTTCTACTGGAGGTACGGTTAATATTACTAGTGATGCAACAACGGTAAATATTGAATCTAGTAATAGTGTTGCTGATGCAAATAAAATATTTAGTTGGTTTATGAATGTAACGTAATTATGGGTTTAAGCAGTTTAAAAGGAAATAGTGGGTATTTAGGTGTAGATAAACGAAATAAGGTTGGTGGTGCTGGTGGTGCTGGTAATATATCTGTACGTAAATTTTATTTAGAGAGACTTAGTGGTAATCTTGCACCAATACCACCAGGTGGAATTACAACATTATTTTCAGATGATTTTAATGATGGAACTTTAAATAAATGGACTGTAATTAATGGTTCAGAACCTAGTGTTTGGTACGTTGGGTCAGCTGTTAGAGATAGTAATGGTGGTACTGGTAATGAAGGTGGTTCATTGGTAACAATTCCTTCTGGTACAACTAATTCAGCATTTATTAGTAATAATAGTACAAATAACTATTACGCTTCAAATACTGATTGTCACATGTATTTTGATTTTACTATACCACTTGCTGCTACAAGTATAACTTTAACTTTTGATTGGTTGTGTTATGGTGAACGAGCGGTTGGTTTTACTAATTATGACTATGGTTATATAACATTTGCTGACCCCTCATTATTCACACCAGTTGCTGGTACTGAATATGGTTCTAGTGGTACTGGTTATGAAAGACTTGTTGGTTCTAACACAGCTGATAATGAAGATAATGGTAAGTTTACTGGTGATGGTACTTCGGCTAGGTCTAGTAATACTAGTAAAAACACTTTTGTTCATGAAAGTATGACGATAGACGGGACTGAAATAACCTCGGCAACTCTATGGGCACCAAGTACTGTTAGGAGAATAATATTTAGTTGGGCTTCAGATAGTAGTTTGATGAATAACCCATCATTTAGTATAGCTAATGTAATTTTAAAATTTGAATAATAATGAGTATAAGAGGTAATGGTGGTTTTACGAATGTTGATAAAAGATTTGGTAGTACATCTGGTGATACTAAAGGTAGTATATCTAGAGAACAACATTTTTTAGAAAGAATTGATGGTAGGTTTAAACCTATTGGCGAGCGTTTACCTAGTGGTTCACCAACTGCTTGGTATGATGCGGATAGTTCTTATATAACATTAGATACTGGTAAAGTTACTGCTTGGAATGATAGAGGTGTTAACGGAATAAATATTGGGGATAGTGGTTCTGATGATAGACCTACATATGATTCTAGTGATAGTGACTTCAATAATTTACCCTCATTAGATTTTTTAAATGATGATTTTATGGAGTCTGATGATAGTTCTTTATTGGATTGTCCAGATGGTTTTACAGTATATGTTGTTGCTAAAATTAATTCATTTCCTAGTACTTTTTCTTTTTTATTGGGTAGAACTAAGGGTAATGATTGGTTAGAAGGTTGGGGTATGTTTTACCATACTTCTGGTGGTGGTTGGAGGTTTTATGTTAATAACTGGAATAGTGCATCTACTAGAGTTACTATGGGTACGTGGAATGATTTCACTAGTACACATATCTTCAAATTACACTATGATAAAACAACAATAACTGGTGAAATAATTGGACCATCTGGTGTATCACCAGAGACATTATCATATTCAACTTCGGTAGTTGACCCTACTAGTCAAGGTATTAGAATTGGGGATGGTAATAGTTCACCATATGATGTTAATGCAAATTTCGGTGAAGTATTATTTTATAACCAACCTTTATCTAGTGATGAACAAATAGAAACTGAAGATTATTTAAAATTAAAATATAATATAAGTTAAAAAAAATATAAATGAGTTATTTAAAAATAGGTAAATATTATGGTAGTGATGAGACCAAATCAACTTATCAATTTAAAAATACGTTAGATACTGATTATGCTGATATTTCGGATGTATATATGTGGTTTGAAGTTGAAAACTTTACAGATGTTGATTATTTATATGGTAGACTTGGTGCTATTGGTTTTATAAACAATAATGGTGGTTTTAGTGCATTAACTGAGACACATAAAGAAATCGCTATACAAAATTTTTGTGTTGGTCAATCTGATAGGGGTACAATTTACACTAGTTCAGAACAAGAATTTTATTGGTCTAAATTTATAAAAAAATCAGAAATATGTAGAGATGGTAGATGGGATAGAGCTAAGTCTTACATATCATTTAGATTAACATCCTCTGAAGGTTCTGATTTATCTGTAGATACGTTAATATTAAATGAAAAATATATTAAATATGGTATAGAGGATTTATCAACTGATGGAATTGATGGACTTTACGATTGGTTAAATGGTGTTAGTTCTTTTAGTCAAAACGG